>BBPF01002900.1_pt2 | contig 54155 bp, 33 predicted proteins | sample 1343921 | NCBI WGS metagenome assembly BBPF01 (sample SAMD00019090, study PRJDB2971) | groundwater metagenome | isolation source: The Cedars highly-alkaline
CCACCGTTAATAATACTTCCCTTCCCTTGTGCAAAATTATTCCCAATAGGAGTCGTAATTTCGATATTGTTTTGATGAAAAGTAGCCAGACCTTCACCTTTACTACCTGCGAGATTATATGTGAGCGGGTAAGCAAATTCATTTGTAGTAATACAATCTAAGTTGCCTAGGGTGACAGAATCTCCTCCCCTGAAACCCTTTCCAGTGACATCAATATCTGCCTCAAATAATAATTCATTTCTTACTATAAAAGCAAGAATACCACCGGTACTGCCGTTCCATCCGGCGGTAGTAAGATTGCCGGTTATCCTGGCATTATCATATCTTGGAACCTTGACTAATTGTACTACCCCAGCTACATCATAAGTCTTTTTACGATTATTTGTAAACCTAACAATATCAACGGTTACGTTATCTACAACCAGAAATTCATAGTGCCCGGCATCAAGAAAACTTTGTCGTTTTCCCCAGCCTGCCCCAGGCTCTGACCATACCGATGCGCCTTTCATTTGAATTAAAAGCACTATTTCTCCGGAGTTAAAAACTCCGTTGCTAACCCTAACCTCCCTTTGTCCAATAATTTCTGTAACCGCGGCAAATTGATTTATTGTACCTGAAATGTCAGTAATTGTTCGCCCTTTGCCGACTAAACAATACAAGGCAAATACAATTACAAGAATTACTCTAATATTATTTTGCTTCAATGGGCTCAATCAATAGTATTTGAATTTAAACAATTTCTACAAAGATAAAAACTTAATGAAAACGGTATGAGTAATAAAAATAAACCCAGCAATATATTAAAATTTTTAAAACAATTTAAATTGGAGTTTAATAAATGTGGCTTACCCTTAAAATTTACTGCTATCTATAAGAAAAATAGAATTGCAGCCTATAATTTTTACTCAGCATAATATTCAGGAATTGTAAAAATAAAACTGCTCCCGAAGTTCAAAACCGATTCATATTTGATGCTTCCATTCGCATTTTCCAAAATGTTTTTAACAATTGCCAGTCCAAGCCCCATCCCGCTAGTTTTTGTAGTAAAGTTTGGCTGAAAAATTTTTGACCTTTGCTCTTGAGAAATACCTTGACCATTATCGCTTATTGTTACAATAACATTGTTATCAGATAATGACACGTCCAGGTGAATAAGCCCATGCCGGTTTCTAGGTATAGATTGAATAGCATTGTTAATTAGATTGATAAATACCCTTGATAACTGAATTTTATCCATAAAAACAAAAACCTTTTCCATTCCGTTTGTATCAAATGTAATTTCTATATTCTTATCTGTTTCGAACAAACTGATAACATCTTTCATCTTCTGGATAATATCAACCTTTTCATTGTTTGCACTTGGCATTTGAGCAAAGTTTGAGAATTCCGAAGAAATTTTTGAAAGGTTGTCTATTTGTTCAACCAATGTTTTAGAAGTTCGCTCAAATACTTCGTTCCAATGTTCCAATTTATCATCCCATGCTTTTTGCAAGTGCTGAATACTAAGTTTCATAGGGGTTAGAGGATTTCTGATTTCATGTGCAATCTGTTTTGCCATCTCTCTCCATGCCGATTCCCTTTCAGATTTGGCGAGTAGGTCGGCACTTTTGCCCAACTCAGAGACCATTCTGTTATATTCCTTAACCAAACTTCCTATTTCATCATCGCCCTTATAAATAAGCTGTTCATTATTTCTTCCAAATGAAAGCCTCCTAAGCCTGTCCTGTATCAATTTCAAAGGTTGGGTAATTCTGTTGGTAATAAACAATGCTACCAAAAAGCTTAACAGAATAAGCAGGGTATAAATGTTGATTACAGCTACTACAAGGGTATAAATCTCCTTTTTAAGAATGTTTTGTTTGGTAAAATAAGGAAGATTAAGGTAGGCCAGCACTTCATTATCGGCATTGATAAAGGGAACATAGGCCGAAACAAAAGATAATTTACCAATGTTTTCCCTGTGAATAAATTTTGAACTTCTGTTTATATACATTTCCTTGAATGCAACAGGATTAATTTGAGTTCCAGTAAGCCCAAGCTCAAAAACTTCGGGGCGCGAAGACGCATAGAGATTCCCGTTCAAATCATACATGTTAATATCAGAATAAAATACATTCGATAACTTAATCAGGGTTTCTGTAATATATCCCCTAAGCTCCTCGTTAAATTCTTCTTCCAGAAAAAATTTATATTCCAGTTTGATAAGAACACTTTGAATCTTCTCGCTTATATTCTGATAATGCTTTTTCTCAAATTGTGAAATGTTGTAAAATATTGTACCTACGCCAACAATAAGCAATGAAAGCAACAATACTCCAATAAGGGCAAATTTTATCCGGTTTTTAAAATTATATCTGTAGAAATTTTGCCTGAAACCCTGATTTGCAAACAGGTTTAATAAACTATAAAAAAGAAAATAAAACACAAACAGATATGAAAATGAAGTAATAATGTCAAATGGTTTAATTTCTTGTTTGCTTACAATTATAATGTTCTCATTATCTACTCTGTAAATCAGGTGGTTAAAACCACCTGATAATTGATGAACCATGTTACCCGCCCGCAAATCAGTATAATTAAATTCAAGTGCATAAGAATATAGCCCGGAACGGGTTATTAATTTTCCATTATAATATCTTGCGTAGGAATAATTAGCCATTGCGCCTGCCTGACCTAATCTGCCTTCAAGCAAAAGTTCGGGATATCCCAATTGCTCAATCTTTAATTTAGAATCGAGCGAAATAAAAAGTTTTCTTTCGAATGGCGAATTAGTAAAATTAAAAAGCATTACTCCGAGATAACTTATTCTTCCGTCTTGATTATCAAGATAGAAAAAACCAGAGCCGGGAAATATATTCAAACCGTGGTCTGCTATCATGAAATGGAAAAAGTTGAAGCAATCTACAAATTGTCCGGAATTTTCCAAATATAATTCATCGTTCCATCCACATGTTGCAATTTGAATTTCGTATTTTACAAAGTAACGGTTGAAGTAATTATTTACAAGGTAATGATAAATTTCGTAGTCATTATAAGTGGGAGTTTGGATCATTTTCAACAATACTGGATCCATTTGCAAATTAAATTCAATTTCTTCGAGCAAAAATTCAGCTACTTGATCTCTTTCATTAGCTAGATTAACAGCCATTACTCTGCGAATATTTTTATCTTTTTCAACACTTAATTTTGTTAAAAAAAACAGAGTAAATACCGCCATTAATAATACCATTAAAACCCTGTTGGGATATGTATAACGTGTTTTGTAGATTCTGAAGTAGGAAAAAGACAAAACAATTACATACATGAAAAATAGTTGATCAATTGTAACTGCACTATCAACCAACATTATGGGAATAAAAACTAGAAATATTGAAATCGAAATTATTCCAATGAATTTCCAAAAGGAAAAAAATCCGGAATAAATAAAAATGAATTTATCTATTAATAAAACAAGTGAAATTATTAAAAAGGCAATACTCAGATACCCCACGAGGGTATAAGCGTTGAGGTAGAAAAAATTATGCACCTCAATAAAAATATTGCTGTTTAATACCAAACCTGAAAGGAGATAATGAAAAAACAAGTAATAAATGCTAATCAAAAAACCTGTTGCAAAAATGCAAACAAACTTGTTTTTGAAAATCTTCTGAAAACCGATATAATCAAATTCCCTGTAAATCAAAAAGGCAATAAACATGAGAAAAAAGGAATTCAGGAAAAAATCGCCAAGGCTTGGGAACCAGAATGATTTGGCATAGTGATAAGGATCAAAAAGCGATAAATTTGCAAGTAACCCGGGAAAAGAGTAATACAGAGCGAGATACCTGGATACTAATAGAAATATAATTACAAATATAAGCAGAAGGTTACGGTCTAATGAGATTTTTATTGCCAGCCATCGAAACCATTTAAGAACAAACAACAGGACGAAAACAATCGCCATTAAATAAGAAATAGCGGACAGGGTATTGTAATAGGGTATTTTTTTATCAGAACCTTTTTCCACTGAAAAAAGATAAGCCCCGTCTTTGCCAAATACCTCGTAACCTTCAATCTTTTCAACGTTTATATTTGCATTTAAACCCGCATCAAAACTCTTATGGAATTCATTAGTAAGGAATGCATTTTCAAAGGCAAAATCGGTATTAAGTTTAATCAAACCAATTATGACCCTGTTAGCAAATTCGTTCGATCGAATAACATGCCAGGAATTAGGAGTATGAACCAGCCGTTGGTTAAAATCTGATTTTGAAAACAATGGAGAAATAATAATTTCATTATTGCTCCAATACTTCAGGCTGTCATTTTCGTAAATTATAAAAGAAATTCCGTTGTTTAAATAGAATCTGTTTAACTCAACCGAATTCTCTCTGATAAATTCAACCATTCCAAGTTCAGAAATACTCCGTTCAATTGCAATAATTTTGTTATCGGTTTTTTCCTCCTTTTGAGCTAAAACCGATTGAATTCTTTCCGCAGATATTTTGCCGTAAGGGTATTTCTCAGCTCTTCTTTCAAGAACTATGGCGGCAATTAAAAAAAACAGAAACAGAATAAAAAATTTGTATCTGTTAACCCAATCTTTAAAAAAATTCATCGTCTGGAAAAGTTTGTTTAAAAAATCAATTTAATCATACCTGTCAGACTCAATCGTTATGGTATGACTCTCTTTTTAAAATGGTTAGTGCCCGGTAAAATTGTTCCATAAATATTAAACGAACAAGTTGATGTGGGAAGGTCATTTTGGATAATGAAAGCCGATAATTTGCCCGTTCATAAACTTTCTCTGAAAAACCCCATGCCCCACCAACCGCAAAAACAAGTCTTCTTACGCTTACCAACATTTGAGCCTCAATAAAAGATGCAAATTTCCGGGAATTAAACTCTTTTCCCTTTTCGTCTAACAAAACGAGCATATCTCCTTCTAAAATTGAACGAAGAATTAAATTTTCCTCAATTTCTTTTATCCTTAGCGGGGATAATTTCCCAAAGTTTTTTATTTCGGGCAACTCAATCAATTCAAAGGATATATAATGTTTAATCCTGTTTAAGTAGTCATTGATTCCTTCAACAAGATAGGAATTTCTGGTTTTTCCTGTAAATAAAAAAATTGTTTTCATTATCTTTCTCAAAATTAACTGAATTAAAGTCAATACAAACAGATTGGCTTAGTTTTTGCTGTTATAAAAAGATTAACATTAATTGTAATGAAAAGAATAAAATTTTTTCCGTTTATTATTTTGTTTACGATCCTATCTGCTGATCTTGCTGTAATTGCTCAGGTTACGGGAGGTATCCCCGAAGGTATTTCTGTGTCAATTAAAGCAGGTAACTCAAGGGAATTTTCACGTTTTTTTAATACAACAATTGAACTTATTCTGCCTAACACCGAAGAAGTTTACAGCAAAACTCAGGCCGAATTGATTATTAAAGATTTTTTCGCTAAAAATACTCCTACTGAGTTTATTATTTTACATCAGGGAGGTAAAGAAACTTCGCGTTACGCTATTGGTACCCTTACTACTACCACCGGAATTTTTCGACTATATTTTCTTCTTAAATTCCAGAACGGAGAAGCCCTAATTCATCAATTGAGAATCGAAAAAGAAGAAAATTAATAATTCGTTTTGGTAAATAAAATATCCAAACACAATTAGCTGATAATTGAATGTTATTGGCCAAATGTAAATTATTTTTGGGCCTTTATTGAAATTTTTTATGGCTAAAACACTCCATCAAATAAGAAAAGAATTTACTTCAAGAAAGCTTGATGAGGAAACTTTGCCTGAAAACCCAATAGAACTTTTCGAGATTTGGTTAGATGAAGCTATTAAGGCAGGAGTGCCCGAACCCAATGCCATGAATCTTGCAACTACCGGCAAGGACGCAAAACCAAGTTCCAGAATTGTTTTACTTAAGGAAATCACAAGCAAAGGACTTGTTTTTTTTACAAATTACGGGAGCAAGAAGGCGATTGAAATGTTAAAAAATCCATTCGCTGCTATTAATTTTTATTGGCCAGATATGGAAAGACAAATTAGAATTGAGGGGATGGTAAATATGCTTTCTGAAAATGAATCTGACCGGTATTTTACAACCAGGCCTCGTGAAAGCCAGATTGGTACATGGGCATCAAAACAAAGCATGCCTCTTACCAGCCGCAGTATTTTGGAAGAAAGACACGAACAATATGCCATTGAATTCAAGGGAGTTACAATACCCCGCCCTGCTTTTTGGGGAGGATGGCTTCTTGTACCAAACTATATTGAATTTTGGCAGGGCAGAGCTAACCGGCTACACGACCGTCTTGTTTATAAATTGGAGATGACAAATTGGCAAATTTCCCGACTTTACCCCTGATTTATTTATTCCATAATACACTTGAAAAACCTATAAGTATATTAGTTTGGACAATTGAAAAAATGGAATGATTTAATACATAAGACTATTTGCAAAATAATCTCCAAATTTTTTCTCAAAATAATTCTTGAAAACCCTTTTTATAATTAATCTCCTGTAACCAGATTATGAATGTTCCCATCGTGATTAACTGCAATGAATATACTTTATAACTAATTTTCGAATTTCTTCCTCATTACCAAACAGTTTTTCACTTAAATCCTCATCATTGTAGGACTTTAGTTTCAAGATAACATTAGTGATTAGGCCTTGAGGAAAAACTTTATTTCTTTCAAATATTTTCCGCTTCTCAGCAAGTCTGTCGGCTGATTCCCAACAAGATAAAGGTAATTGGGCTAAATTCGACTTCTGCTGTTTGTACTCTTCTTTAAAAATATTTACCCCCACATATAATTCCTCTGCCTTTTTCAAAGCGTCTGGCATTTCTATTCCATGCTGGGCAGCAACAACAAGCCCTGCCAAAATACTATAAACATCGGCTGAGCCATCGGGGGCCCGAAACTCAACAGTTTGCTTACTGTCATATTCAGGTATTTCGGCACATCCAAAAGGGTTGGCATCAGCAATCATATTGGACGCTCCATGCCAGCCTAAAGGAACTCTTACCAAAACTGAACGGTTTCTGTCTCCCCAGCAAATATTCGTGGGAGCTTCCTGATGTGGAACCAACCTGAGATAAGAAGTAGGAATGGTATTTCCAAAAGCCGTGAGGGCCCCGGCCAAATCAAGCCAGCCTACTATCATTTTTTTTGCAATATCGCTTAACCTGCCGTCTTGCACCATTTGATTTTTTCCGTTTTTCTCGAGAAGTACGTGAATGTGCATTCCACTTCCTGCTTTTCCTACAGTAATTTTCGGGGCAAAACTGATTTCAACGCCGTATTTATAGGCCAACATTCGTAAAATCCATTTTGCAATTACAATCTGATCGGCAGCATCTTCAACATCAGCGGGCAAAAATTCCAATTCATGTTGCTCAAATAATTGTCCGTCTTTGGTAAAACTTCCAACTTCAGCATGGCCATATTTGGTTTTTCCACCTGCTTTAGCAATTAATAGAAGTGCCTCAGTACGAATATGTTCCCATTTATTGAAAGGTGTAGATGAATGATAACCTTTTTGGTCAACAGGAGGAAAAATTTCTTCGTCAGAACTATTAATATAATATTCCAACTCGCCCAATGCTTTAAATTTATAACCGGTGGCATTTTTAAATTCATTGTGCGCTTTTCGCAAAATATATTCAGGAGCGCTTTCAAGTGGGGTGCCATAATTATTATAAAACGAACAAAGAATTTCGAGTGTGGGAACTTCGCTGAATGGATTTACGAAAGCCGTCCGGTAGCGTGGAATTACATACAAATCGCTGCTGCCGGCCTCAATAAAAGAAAATAAACTTGACCCGTCAACCCGCTCTCCGCAGGTAAGTATAGTTTCGAGGTAATCTTTACTTGAAACAACAAAATTAAGCGTTTTGAGCTTCCCGTCTTCTGCTACATACCGGAAATTTACCATTTCAATTTCGTTTTCTTCTACAAAATGGATTATGTCGTGCCTTGTAAATTCCGATGCAGGCTTTTTCAAGAACTTTACCAATTCGTTGGGGTTGAGTAAAATTTCAGAATCATTCATAATTTACTAAATTAAAATACCTTAAAAATTCGGCTTACATTTGAGGTGAATTTATACTTTCAACCCCTAAATTTATCCCGAAAACTCGGGATTTTACAATTCAATTACCTAAAAACATAATCTTAAAATACAGATACTACATGAACTTTTAAGGTTATATTAAATTGCTAAAATATTTATTTTCAATTTCAAAAAACATGATTCAAAACATATATTGATTATGTTATAGAATATACACAAACAAAGGAATTTCCATTTATAATTTTTTTGACAACTCAGCAAGTCTTTCCTGTAATGAATTTATTTTGCTTTGCGCATCAGCTTTTTTGGTTTTTTCCAGGTCAATAACATTAGCGGGGGCACTTTGTATAAATTTTTCATTATCAAGCTTTTTACATACAGAAAATAAAAACCCTTGCAAATATTCCAGTTCTTTAATAATTCTTTCTATTTCAGCTTCAATATTAAAATTTCCTGAAAGCGGAATATAATATTCTGTGGTTCCGGCCATAAACGAAATTGCATTTTCAGGTTTTTCTTTTATAAAACTAATATTCGAAAGCATGGCCATTTTTTTTAATACAGGAAAAAACTTTATATCTATTTCCTGCCCGACTCCCTTTACAAATAATTCCAATTCTTCCCTGGCAGGCAAATTTTTCTCAAGCCTTACAGCCCTAACCGATCCAATAACTTCCTTAACAATTTCAAACTGTTCAATTAAAGTCTTATCAAAACTCAATGCCAGCGGAGTTTTAGCTACCATTATGCTTTCACCATTTTTTCTTTCCCTTATTAATTGCCAAATTTCTTCAGTAATAAACGGCATGAAAGGGTGAAGCAACAATACTAATTTCTCAAAAAAATCTATTGTTGCCGTAAGGGTTATTTTGTCAATTGGTTGTTGGTATTCAGGCTTAACAATTTCGAGATACCATGAAGAAAACTCATCCCAGAAAAGTTTATACAAATTCATAAGTGCTTTCGAAAGCCTGTACTTATTATACTGAACATTAACCTGTTTAATTGTGTCATTCGAGCAGGCACCGAACCAATCTATAGCAATTTTTGAATGGGCCGGTTGAGTCAATTCATCAGATACATTCCAGAGGTTTACAAGCCTGAAAGCATTCCAAATTTTATTTGCAAAATTTCTGCCCTGCTCGGTAAGACTCTCATCAAATAACAAATCGCCTCCGGCGGGTGAACATAACAACATCCCGACTCTTACTCCGTCGGCGCCGTATTTCTCAATCAATTCAATGGGTTCTGGTGAATTACCAAGTGATTTTGACATTTTTTTACCCTGCTTGTCACGTACAATGCCTGTGAGATATACATTGTGAAAAGGCTTTTCGCCAATATATTCGTAACCGGCTATAACCATTCTGGCAACCCAGAAAAACAATATTTCAGGGGCAGTTACCAAATCGTTTGTTGGATAATAATAACTTATTTCTTTATTGCCCGGTTGCCTTATGCCGTCGAATACGGCAATAGGCCACAACCATGAAGAGAACCAAGTATCGAGAACATCCTCGTCCTGTTTCAAATCTATTAACTTCAAATTCTTATTGCCGGTTTTTTCAATCGCAAGTTTAAGAGCTTCCTGCTGGGAGGAAGCAATCACAAACTCATTTCCCTTTCCAAAATACCATGCAGGAATTCGCTGCCCCCACCATAACTGCCTGCTTACGCACCAGTCCTTTACATTTTCCATCCAATGCCTGTAAGTATTTTTAAACTTTGAAGGGTACAATTTAATTTCGTCATCTAAAATGGCTTTTAGCGCAGGTTTAACCATCTCATCCATTTTCAGGAACCATTGCAAAGAAAGTTTGGGTTCAATGGCAACATCGGTACGTTCTGAAAAACCAAGTTTATTTACATAATCTTCAATCTTTAGCAAGTTGCCTTCATTCTTCAATTTCTCAACCGATAATTTTCTGGCAGCAAAACGATCAATTCCAACAAAAATTTCAGCCAATTCATTTAGTGTACCATCGTCGTTAAAAATATCGATAACGGGTAAATTATGCCTTAATCCAATCTGATAATCGTTGATATCATGAGCAGGAGTTATTTTAAGCACCCCTGTTCCAAATTCCATATCAACATATTCGTCCTCAATCAAGGGTACCAACCTGTTTACCATAGGTACGATTACCTTCTTGCCTTTCAGGTGTTTGAATCTCTGGTCGCCAGGATGCACACACACGGCGGTATCGCCCAAAATTGTTTCGGGTCTTGTAGTGGCAATCACCACAAAATTATCTTCACCTTCAATTCTATATTTAACATAATACAATTTCGACTTTTCCTCACGATATAAAACTTCCTCATCAGAAACAGCGGTTTTAGCCTGGGGGTCCCAGTTTACCATCCTTACGCCGCGATAGATTAATCCCTTATTATATAAATCAATAAAAACCCTAATTACACTTTCATAATAGCCGTCGTTCATTGTGAATGTTGTACGTTCCCAATCACATGATGCACCAAGTTTTTTCAATTGGTCAAGAATAATTCCTCCATGTTTGTAGCGCCATTCCCAAGCATGTTTGAGAAATTCGTCTCTTGTTAGTTCTGACTTTTCAATGCCCTCGGCTTTCAGTTTTGCAACCACACGTGCCTCAGTGGCTATAGATGCATGATCGGTTCCTGGTACCCAAAGCGCATTTTTTCCAAGCATTCTTGCCCGCCTTATAAGAATATCCTGTATGGTATTATTAAGCATATGTCCCATGTGCAGAACACCTGTAACATTGGGAGGAGGAATTACAATTGTATAAGGCTCCCTTTCGTCGGGAACTGAACGAAACAATTCTTTTTCAAGCCAGAATTGGTACCACTTATCCTCAACCTGTGAGGGAACATACTTCGACGGAATTTCCTTCATGTAAACTATTTACTTAATTATCAGCTATTTGAAATGTCTAATTTTATGCGAAATTTTGTAAAAATAAGAAATTCTGCACTATTAAATTATGCTTTCAGCAATTATGCAGGAATTAGATGTAAAAAATTCATGTAAACAAGTAATTTGCTAAAACTGATTAATAACATAATTTAAATAAGCAATAAAAATTATTTTTGCGCTGAGATTTGTAATTAATTAATTTTTAAATCAATAGTTTATGCCTTCGATTTCAGCAAAAGGTCAATTGATGCCTGCTTCCCCGATTAGAAAACTTGTACCCTATGCTGAAGAGGCAATAAAGAAAGGGCGCAAAATTTATTACCTCAATATAGGGCAGCCGGATGTTTCAACCCCAAAAGTGGCACTCGATGCTGTAAGAAACAATAATTTGAAGGTGATTGAATACAGTCACTCGGCGGGTAATGAAAGTTATCGTCGCAAATTGGCAATTTATTACCAAAAACTTGATATTAAAATCGACCATACCGAAATTATTATTACAACAGGAGGATCTGAAGCTATATTGTTCGGATTAATGAGTTGCTTAAACCCGGGAGACGAGGTTATTACTCCAGAGCCTTTTTACGCAAATTACAATGCTTTTGCAATTACTGCCGGTGTTAAAATTGTTCCGGTAACATCTTATATAGAAACCGGTTTTGCCCTGCCACCCATTGAAGACCTGGAGAGACTTATTACTCCCAAAACTAAAGGTATCATAATTTGCAATCCTAATAACCCTACAGGATACCTTTATTCAAAAGATGAGCTTGAAAAACTCGGGGAAATTATCAGAAAATATGATCTGTATCTGTTCTCCGACGAGGTTTACAGAGAATTCTGTTACGACGGTAATGAACATTTTTCGGTAATGCATTTAAAAGGACTTGAGCAAAATGTAGTACTTATTGATTCCGTTTCTAAAAGATATAGCGCCTGCGGTATAAGAATAGGTGCGCTCATTAGTAAGAACAAGGAAATTATTTCAACTGCTTTAAAATTCGCACAGGCAAGGCTGAGCCCCCCTACCTATGGTCAAATTGTTGCCGAGGCAGCACTCGATACCCCTGAATCGTACTTTGAGGAGGTCCATAATGAATATACTGAACGCCGTAATTTAATGGTGAAGGCTTTGAACAAAATGCAAGGAGTTGTTTGTCCAATGCCAAAAGGAGCTTTTTATACCACTGTTAAACTTCCAATTGACGATAGTGACATATTTGCACAGTGGCTGTTAAGCGATTTTGAATATGAAAATCAAACTGTAATGATTGCACCTGCAACAGGATTTTACAGCACCCCGGGCAAAGGCAAAAACGAGGTTCGCATTGCCTATGTTCTGCATAAGGAAGACCTGTCAAAAGCTATGATTTGTCTTGAAAAAGCGCTTCAGGTTTACCCCGGAAGAACCAGTTAGGCACAAATTCGTACAATCAGAAAAGATAAGTTTATTAACTATAGCTATTTTCTTTTCAGTAACCAGGTATCATGATACTGAGGAAATCTTACCCTGATGGAGCGTACCCTTGCACGAGCTTCGTTTTCATCGGTAAATGAATCCACACATATTCTGTGCAAACCTGCTTCTGAAATTAAAATTACAGGCCTAAACCCCTGCAATTCAACTCTTTCTTTAAACCGGTTTGCATTGCTGCTGATTCTGAAACTGCCTATTATTACAAAATATTGGCTCTGACCATGTACTACCCTATCTTCGGGTAATTCAATTGTAACTCTCTCAGTCCTTATTGTCACAGCCGGCTCAGCAATTGGCTCCCTAACTTCAGGCACTATTGGGGTTTCCACTACCGGAGGGTCAACAACTGTCATTCGACGCTTGGTCCCACAACTTGAAAATGTCAAAAACAAAGTTGAAAGAAATAAAATCAAATACGTTTTCATAAAATTTGTTTTATTATTTATGTAAGAACTATGTAAAATTTGTCCCTGTCAGTAAGTGCACTAATCACTGTGAGATAACCTGAAATTCCTTTTTATACTTTGTCTTCTAAATAGCAGATCGTAGCTTTCATTTACCGGAGCAAACCTGTTACCCGCAGTTCCCATCATATCCATTCCTCCATGGCCAAATCGATCAGTACCAGGTCTCCGGCTAATGGGGTTGCCAAATCTGTCAGTAGCTGGTCTTGTAAAATCGTTTGCCCTGGCACGATTTGGCTGTGGAAAAGCATCAATTGTAGCAGTCATAAGTATTTCCAGTCTGGATAAATCCTTCTTTCTGAGTTTTTCACTTACCAATTCTACAAGTGGGATAATCACCTCATAATTCATTTTCATTGAATCAACACTAATTCTGGCACGCAAACCCTCAGGTTTTCCTAAAGTAAGTTGACCGTTTGACCTCTGAAAACCTTCGGTAAAAAACTGATTAGCGCGCCATAAATGGGACTGCTTCAATTTAGCAATATCCGACCTTTGAACTGAAGGTAAGACTTCATTCTTCGATTGGGCATCTGGAGGAAAATCTATTCTGGCAATATTTTCTGTATGATCTGAAAGTTGAAACTCCAACACCATACCGAGCTGGATTAACTTCATTTGTATAGCTTCGTTTACGGCTTCCAGTTTAATGTAAAGGTTTTTATCATCGTTCGCTAAAAAAAAGGTTATCCCCGTTTTCCTGTCAAAATATCTGCTAAAGCCTGAATAATCCTGAGGGAAACCCATATTAACACTTTCCGAAGGAACCCATTTAATTGAGTTCTTTTGAGCTTTTATCGGAATAATTAATATTAAACAAAGAATTAGAAATGGAAACTTCTTCATGATTAAAATATTAATGATAAAATTTTAATTGCAGCAATAAATATGCCAATTTACTATTATCCGCAAATTAACAAGGATTAAGATTTAAATTGAAAAATTAAATCTTAACGATATACTTTTTAACGATATTATTCAAGATTCAATAGTTTTGCTTTTTAATTAAAACTGCATATTGATAATGAAAACAATTTCATTATAAGTAGCCTATTTACAAGAAGCTGATTTAAATTGTTCATCTTAATTTGTTTGACCGGAGTCATTTAATACATTAAAGTAAATATTTCGGTTATTTTTAATTAGCGATTGAACGTTATTTTTTTTGGGGGGGGTAACAATTTTGCAAAACGAAAAAATAAATATTTTAATGAAAAATTGAAGATTTGAATTAAATAAACTATTTAACCCTTACCATACAGATCGTACAATTAAATACAGTAGTCTCTACTAATTGTTCCAGACGGCAATGGCAATAAATTCACAAATTAAATCATGTGAAATTTGGGTTTAAAATCTATCCGGCAAGGACTTTTTACCCCTGCTACCATTTTGTGTATGGAATCTTTGTTAAATTAGAATTGAAATATCTTTCATCCCCCGTAACTTCTTCCCCTAACCAAAATGGTTTATCAAATTTTTCATTCTCAGAAGTTAATTCTATTTCGGCAATAACCAATCCTTGGTTTTCGCCATGAAATTCATCTACCTCATAAGTATGTTCCCCAACCACAATCAAATGCCGGGTTTTTTCTATCACCCAGGGTTCACAAATTTTCAACAAATCCTCTGCCTCTGCCACAGGTATTTCTTTCTCCCACTCGTACCTTAAAGCGCCTAACAGACTGGCCTTTCCCTTAATTGTGATATACCCCTTCCCATTATTCTTACGAACCCTCACTGCCCGTTCAGGAACAGACGAAAGATACCCTTGAACTATGCTTACTGATTTGTTCGACAGAGCTTTATAATTTCCATTAACGAGAAACTTACGTTCAATTTCTATTGCCATGTTTCTGGGTAATTTGTTAACTTAAATTCCTAAAAAGAATTTTAATGTCGTTTCTTAACTAATTTATTTGTTCAATAATCCTTGTAAAGCAGATATTTTTCCCTTAGTTTCCTGAAATCGGCAACATCTTGTTCCCATGTACTTCTGATTTGGTCTATGCTTGCCCCTTGTTTTATGAGCTCTTCGATTTTATCGTTGCCAACCAGCCTGCGAAAAAAAGAATTGAAAAATCCTTCCTTATCATTCATGTTTGTGTAGGCAAACAAAAGCCATTCCCATATAATTTCCCTGCGATTAATTACAAATCGCTCTTCAACATTCCTCAAATCAACGCCCCTGCAAAGCTGATTTATGTGCTTGGGATTTGTGTCAAATCCGTCCATACTTACAGGGGTATATGTAAAAACAGTATTCTTCATTTCGGGATGACCGAACACCTGAAATGGAAACTCAGTTCCCCTGCCTACATTCATTAATGTTCCCTCAAATAGGCCAAGTGATGGATAAAGGTAAACCGAAAGCATATTGGGTAAATTGGGAGAAGGCTTTACAGGTAAGCGGTACATAGTGGAACGGGTATAATTTTCAACAGGAACAATCAACAATTCACATTTAACGCCGTTTTTCAGCCATCCTTCACCATTTATCATTTTAGCCAATTCTGCAAGTGTCATTCCATGAACAAGCGGAATGGAATGCATTCCCACGAACGATCTGAATTTTAAATCCAGAACCGGACCATCTACAAAATAACCATTGGGGTTTGGGCGGTCAAGAATGAGAAACTGTACATTGTTTTCGGCACAAGCCTCCATTACATAATGCATAGTTGACAAATAAGTATAAAACCTTACACCCACATCCTGGATGTCGAATACTACAATATCAATCCCAGCAAGGTGTTCGGGTGTTGGCTTAAAATTCTTGCCGTACAAAGAAATTACCGGCAAGTTGGTTCTTTCATCTATAAAATTCACAATATGTTCACCTGCATCGGCATCGCCTCTGAAACCATGCTCGGGGGCAAATATTTTTTTCAATTGAATTCCGAGAGAAAGTAAGGTGTCTGCAAGGTGAGTATTATGAACCAGAGATGTGTGATTGGCGACAAGTGCAACACTTTTCCCCTCCAGCAGGGTAAGATATTTATCAATTCTTTCTGCACCAACTTTTACGCGGGCTTGCCCTAAGTTATCCGTGGCCAGGGAGTTTAAAAAAATAAACTGTGCAAAAATAATGGCAAGAAATTTCAAATAATTCATTTGGAATATTTTTAGTCTAATAGTTTTTAATGTTACGAAAATTCAAATTATTAATGCGACTTTTTAAAAACAAAAATAATACCAATAAATTCTTTTCAGCTACAGGAAAAATAAATTATCAGTATATTGTTCTCACCCTTTTAAAAGTTTGCAAATATTTTTCCTGCAAACATGAAAAAATCAAATAAAAAGGAATAGCAGGGTAATTCCAATATTAATGGATACAGGTTTCCCAATAAATAAAATAATTTTAATAATATTGCATTTACTATACAGAATCCTTTATCAATCAAATAAAAAAATTAATAGTTGAGTCTCGAATTTTTTATTGCCAGACGACTGCTGGGGAAACAAGGCAGCACGAAAAATTTTTCCCGGCCAATTATTACTATAGCCGTTATCGGTATTGCTTTAGGATTATCGGTAATGTTACTCTCAACTGCAATAGTAACGGGATTTAAAGATGAAATAAGAAATAAGGTTATTGGTTTTGGATCGCATATTCAAATTGCAGCTTTTGATTCAAATATTTCATTTGAAACTACTCCGGTTAAGACAGATGAAACTTTAATAGCTGAAATTCTCAGTATTAACGGCGTAGAGCACGTACAGGTTTTTGCCACCAAACCAGGAATAATTAAGACCGAAAAAGATTTTCAGGGAATTGTACTGAAGGGAATTGATGCTGATTTTAATTGGTCCTTTTTTGAAAAAAATCTTATTGAGGGCAGTATATTTAATGTTCCGGAATCTAAGGACTCTGCCCTAATTAACTATGTAGTTATTTCGAAAACAATTTCTTCTTTGTTAAATCTTAATGTGGGCAGTGAATTCGCAATGTATTTTGTTCAGGAGCCACCACGAATGCGGCGATTCAAAGTTTCCGGCATTTACGAAACAGGTTTGGGGGAACTTGACAAACTGTTTGTTTTAGGCGATATTCGTCATATCCAAAGGCTTAACCAGTGGGAAAGCGACCAAATAGGAGGTTATGAAATTCAAATTGAAAATTTTAGTCAAGTTGATCAGTTAACGAATGAAATATTTGACCTGGTTGGTTATGGATTTTCTGAGGAAGAATGGCTGAGAATTATCAGTATCAATGATAGATATCCTCAGTTTTTCGATTGGCTTGAACTTCTTGATATGAATGTTTGGGTAATTCTGGGTTTAATGCTGATAGTGGCAGGATTTAACATGGTTTCAGGATTGCTTATTCTTATTCTGGAAAGAACCAATATGATCGGAATCCTTAAAGCGCTTGGCCTAGACAATTTTAGCCTTAGAAAAGTTTTTTTGTACCTTGCCATATTCTTGATTGCAAAAGGAATGTTCTGGGGAAATATTCTGGGACTAGGAATTGGCCTTTTTCAAAAGGTCACCGGAATTATTAAACTCGACCCTCAGTCATATTTTATTGATGTCGTTCCGGTCAATATTGCCTTACTTCATTTTTTGCTATTAAATATCGGAACTATGACACTGACAATTGCCATGTTAATTATACCATCTTTTGTAATTTCAAAAATAAGCCCCGAAAAAACTATTCGCTTCAACTAACTGAACAATAGATAGTTTAGAATTTTTTAAGCAATACGTGATTTCGATTTGCCGAGTCTGAAGTTTTGCTTACTCTAGTTTTAACTCTTTGGCATGTATTTTTTATTGATTTGAAGAAATGAATTAATGAATGTAATAATTAACAATTTAAAAGCACAGTTTGCACTTAAATTACCTGGCGAGGATATTCAACATCAAATGGCCCCCTCAGGAAGATCAACTTTTATTCCTCCAAATAAATTGAATAATGGCAGTGTGCTAGTTCTAATTTTTCCGAATGAAAAATTACATATTGTGCTAATCAAACGTACTGAATATAAAGGTCCACATAGCGGGCAAATAAGTTTCCCTGGGGGGAAATCAGAACCAGATGATCTTGATTATAACTATACTGCCTTGCGGGAAGCGCATGAGGAACTAGGATTAAAAATTAATGATGTTGAAATAATCGGTAGCTTAACACCACTTTATATTCCCCCAAGCAATTTTAATGTTGTGCCTGTTGTCGGTTATACATTGAAAAAACCAGATTTTAAAATAAACCATCGTGAAGTAAAAAGCGTTTTTACCCCACCTATTGAAATTTTTCTGAAACCGGAAGCATTAAAAATCAAAACAATTGAATTTTCAGGTGAAATTGTTTCAGTGCCTTATTTTGATTTGGATGGAGAAGAAGTTTGGGGTGCAACAGCAATGATTATGAATGAATTTCTTGCAATTGCAAAACGGGTACTTTAATTAATACTTGTCGATTAAGTCAGGCGAGGCAACACGGGATTTTCGGGTTTTTAGTTAAATTAAAATTGTAAAAGAGATCAAATCTACATGTTAACTATTCCGTTAAAAAAGAGAACAAAAATTCTTTGCTGAACTTTATCAAGCTCATCACAAATAAAATGCCCAAGGCGACAACAAAGCGTTGTAAATAATGAACAGATAATTTCTGGCTTGAAATTGTATTGGCTTAACCCAGAAAAATAATGCATATAGGGGATTGTGCGAATGGTATCAATAGTTTTCTATTATCGAGCCTGAGTTTGTGTTTGATTCACATAGCTCAAATTATTTTTCGTTCATCGATGAAAGGCACTTCCATTGATGAACTCATTGCCCTGTAATAAATATTGATCGCGGCTTCCCATTATAAAAGAGCTTCTATCTCGGCCCATTTGTTTCCCGTATCAATTTTACTCAGAAGGGATGTTTTAAACGCCTCATGTTTTATTGTTGAGGTACATTATATATAATGATACGTACTTGGTTTGCTGAACAAAATTTACCAAAACCGTGCATTGATACCAACTGAAACTATATTATATTATTAACAGACAGTTGTTTATACCTTATTCACCAAGCCCTACTTTAATTCGTTTAATCCTCCTCATCATCGGTAGTCCAACCCTTAATAATTCCCCGTTTGGAACCTTTAATGAATTCAATTATATGATCCCTTTCCGGGGATTGTGGAATTGTTTCTTCCACTTTTGCAAGGGCATTGGTAGTATTTAATCCTTGCTGGAAAATGATTCGGTATGTATCATTAATGGCATAAATTGTTTCATTCGACAATCCATGCCTGCGTAGGCCAATTGAGTTAATTCCAACATAAGACAGAGGCTCTTTTGAAGCGCGTATGAAGGGCGGGACATCTTTCCTGATTCTGGAAGCGCCACCTACCATGGTATGAGCTCCTATTTTTGAAAACTGGTGAACGGCAGTCATACCTCCGATTATTGCAAAGTCATCAATCTCAACCTCACCAGCCAGTCCAACATTGTTAACAAGTATGCAATTGTTTCCGATTTGACAATCGTGCGCAACATGAACATAGGCCATTATTAAACAATTCTTGCCAATAACGGTTTTGCCTTTTGCAACAGTTCCCTTATTTATTGTAACACACTCTCTGATTACAGTATTATCGCCAATTTCGGCAGTAGTAATTTCGCCGGCATATTTCAAGTCTTGTGGGTGGCCAGATATAACTGCTCCGGGGAATATTTTACAATTCTTCCCTATCCTTGCCCCATCCATAATCGTAACATTGGGCCCTATCCACGTTCCATCGCCTATTACCACATCGGCAGCTATAGTAGTAAAAGGCTCTACAATAACTTTATTGCCAAGCCTGGCATTGGGATGAATAACATTAAGTGATTGACTCATATATTAATAATTATTTGTTTTTGGTGATTAAAGCCATAAGTTCGCCTTCCATTACAATGTTTCCGCCAACAAATGCCTGCCCAAACATTTGTGCAATTCCTCTGCGAAAAGGAATAGTAAATTCAAGTCTGAAAATAACAGTATCACCAGGAATAACCTTTTGCTTAAATTTTACCTTGTCGATTTTAAGAAGATATGTGGAATAATTCTCCGGATCAGGAACTGAATTTAAAACAAGAATTCCGCCTACCTGGGCCATAGCCTCGACAAGTAAAACTCCGGGCATAACGGGTTCTTGCGGAAAATGGCCAACAAAAAAACCTTCGTTCATAGTCACATTTTTCAACCCTACTATCGTTTTTTCCGAAATTTCCAGAATTTTATCAACAAAGAGAAATGGCGGTCTGTGAGGCAGCAACTCCCTTACTTTATTAATATCATAAGCAGGAGTTTTCATTGGATCATAAACGGGAATATCCTTGCATTTGGCATCTTCCTGCCTGATGATTTCTTTTATCATTCTTGCAATCTGATTGTTGGCGTAATGACCGGGCCTTGTAGCCACAAACCTTCCTTTTATCGGGCGGCCTACAAGGGCCAGGTCGCCCATTAAATCGAGCAACTTATGACGCGCAGGTTCATTGCTGAAGTACACATCAAGATTATTCAATACACCTTCAGGGCGTCGGTGAATACGAGGTTTGTTAAAAATATCGGCTATCCTGTCGAGTTCTTCCTGGGGAACCTCATTCTCAAGAATTATTATGGCGTTTTCAAGGTCTCCGCCCTTTATAAGGTTGTTTTTTAATAAAAATTCAAGTTCGTGAAAAAACACGAAGGTTCGGCAAGGAGCAATTTGTTCTTCAAAATCCGAAAGTCTCGAAAGCGTGGCATATTGGTGACCCAGCACTTTGGAATTATAGTCAATCAGAACATTAGCCGAAAATTTTTCTTCGGGATAGGCAATAATTTCAATCCCTTTCTTGTCGTCGGTGTAAACTATTTTTTCTTTAATTGTATAGTAATTTTTGTCAAACAACTGCTCAACAATTCCTGCCTCTTTAAGGGCTTTCACAACAAATTTGGAACTTCCATCGAGTATTGGCGCTTCGGGGCCGTTAATCTCCATAAGAACATTATCGATTTCAAGTCCGTAAAGTGCTGCCATAATGTGTTCTATGGTTCCAACCCTTGCGCCGTTTTCCTCAATAACAGTGCCTCGTGATGTTTCAAAAACAAAATCGGCATTTGCATGAATAAGGGGCTTGGATTCCAAATCGATACGTTGAAACTTATAACCAAAATTTTCTGGTGCTGGTTTAAAGGTTAAATCCACTTGAATGCCAGTATGCAGACCTTTCCCACTAATTGTTACAGATTTTTTAACTGTTCTTTGCTTTTTTGCCATAAATAAAACCTATCATTAATTTCAAAAACGCCGAAATATACAAAATTTAAAAGCAATTTTTATAGCACATTCAAATTTGAACGACCTGATTCTACAGAAAATTTTGATTGAATTTAAAAACCCGGTCGAAAAAGATTACAATTTTTCCTTTAATTCTTTTACCTGTTTTTCTAATAATAGTATTTGGTCATAAATTTCAGGCAATTTCTTAAAAAGTACATAACACCTCTGTGATTTTCCGTATGAAATCGCGGGGGAGCCTAAAACAACATCTCCCGGAGTTTTTATACTGTTCAAAATACCCGATTGAGCACCTATTTTAACATTATCAGCAATACTTATATGACCAATCAAACCAACCTGACCGGCTATCATAATATTTTTACCAAGCTTGGTTGATCCTGCAATACCAGTCTGACCGGCAATTACAGTATTTTCTCCAATCTCAACATTGTGGCCAATCTGTATAAGGTTATCAAGTTTAACTCCTTTCCTAATAATGGTAGAGCCCATTGTAGCCCTGTCGATGGCGGTATTAGCTCCAATTTCAACCTGATCCTCAATAACTACATTACCAATTTGCGGTATTTTTTTATATTCCTCCCCTGCCTGCGGTGCAAATCCAAAACCATCACTGCCAATTACAACACCTGAATGAATTATGCAATCGGATCCGATATGGCAATCATCGTAAACCTTCACACCAGGATAAATAACTGTATTGTCCCTTACAATGGATTTTTCACCAATAAATACGTGTGAATATATTTTAACATTATTTCCTATTTGAGCATTTTCAGAAATAACAGCAAAAGGTCCGATAAAAACACCATCTCCAATTTTTGCCGAGGGATGAATAAAAGCAAGTGAATCTATTCCTTTTTTTTGCGGCTTCAATTTTTTTTGCAATTCAAGAAGAGTTGCAAGTGCCTGATATGCATCGGGTACACGAATCAGTGTGGTCTTAACGGGTTGTTCAGGCACAAAATCTTCATTAACAATTACTATAGACGCCTGGGTAGTATAAATGAACTTTTCATATTTTGGATTGGCCAGAAAGGTAATTGTACCTTGGATTCCTTCCTCAATTTTAGAAATATTCGTAACTTTTATCTCAGGATCGCCATCAATTTTTCCCTTAAGAAACTCAGCAATCATTTTTGCGGTAAATTCCATACAATAATTTTTAAGCAGTGGCAAAACTAATTATTTTTCATTCTATCTTTTAATTCTTTAGGAAAGCAGAGAAAATATTTTTTCACAACCTTTGACAACACCGAGGACGAAAGCAAATCACTGGATTGTGAAATGTCATCGATATCTCCAGAATGATAGAGTATCTGGATCTTTTCATCATTAGGACTATAGGCAAAATTTGAAATCTCATTTTCAAAAACAAATAATCCGGCAAGTTGCTCAGGAATATCAAATTTTTTTATTACCTCCGATTTTAAATTTAAAATTCGCTCTGGACAAAAAGCTTGCTTCTGGTATTCAATTCTATATAAACGTCGGTTTATAAAATCTCCGGATAGTTTTGAGAGCGCTTTATCATCGTGCTTCATCCATAATTTTGCTGAAGAGTAGATATCGTCATCGTCAAGTGAGGTAAAGTAGTCCAAAGCCATGCCCTCTCCATTATAAAAAACATCCTTTTCCATATCGTTAAAGGTAATGTTGTTTTTTAAAAAATACGACAATGAATAAGTAGCACTAATTTCCACACCCTCATTTGAAAGTTGTTTGGCCCTTTTAAGCATGTTTACGAGCAAATATTCTGCTGCCACAACCGTTTTGTGAAAATAAACCTGCCAAAACATTAATCTTCTCGAAATCAAAAATTTTTCTATTGAATAAATTCCTTTTGCTTCTACCACTAACTGATCGTTAGCAACATTTAGCATTTTAATTATCCTGTCGGAATTAATTATTCCTTCTGTTACCCCTGTAAAATAACTGTCGCGCGAAAGGTAATCCAGCCTGTCCATATCAAGCTGTCCTGCAACCAACTGATGAAGAATTTTTTTTGTATACTTGTCCCGAAAAATTTCAATTGCAAACTCCAGTTCTCCTTTGAATTCACGATTAAGAAATTTCATAAGCAAAAGAGATAACTCCTCATGCCTGATATTTTCAATTATAGATGATTCAAGAGCATGAGAAAAAGGGCCATGTCCAATATCGTGCAATAAAACAGCGACTTGCACTGCATTTGCCTCTGCATCCGTGATTTGGTGACCCTTTGACCGAATTACTTCAATTGCGAGTTTTGTAAGATGCATCGCCCCGATTGCATGCTGAAAGCGCGAATGTGTAGCTCCCGGATAAACAAGGCTGGTTAATCCAAGCTGTTTGATTCTTCTTAACCTTTGAAAGTAAGGGTGCTGGATTAATTCATAAATCAGCTTGGAAGGAATACTTATAAAACCATGTACCGGATCGTTGATTATTGTGTCTTTACTCGGAATAAATTTTTCCAAGGTTACAAATTTTGAGTTGGTCTTAAATAATTATGCAAAAATGCTAAAATTAATTAAGAATCGATAAAGAAACTGGCAGTCTAATACAATTAATCTAATTTTCAGGCAAATAATTTTGGTTTTTAATATCAATTATACTAATTTTACACGAAGATTTGATGGGGATAAATTTTAATAGGGGACACATCAGTCCCCTATTTTAATATGGCAAACAGATGATTTTAAAAGAAACCATTACGAATTTAATCGAAGAAAAAATAGCTGGCACCGATATATTTATAGTCGATGTAAGCGTTTCACCTTCGAATAAAATTGTAGTGCTTATTGATACCGATACAGGTATAACTGTTGAAAAATGCACTTCTATCAGCCGTGTTATTGAAAGTGCCTTGAACAGAGAAGTTGAGGATTTTGAACTTGAAGTCTCCTCTCCGGGATTAAGCAAACCTTTTAAAGTTTTAAGGCAATACTCAAAAAATATTGGAAGGGATATTGCTTTTTTAACAAAAGACAACCTGAAGCTTAAGGGCAGATTAATTTCGGCCAACATTCATGAAATTGAATTGGAGGTTACTGTAATGAAGAAAAACGAAAAGAATAAAAAAGTAAAAGAACAGGAAGTTATTAGAATTGAATTTAACCAGATAAAAAGTGCTAAAGTTGTAATCAGTTTTTAATTTGTATAAATGTCACGATGGAAAATCTAAATTTAACCGACACTTTTTCGGAATTTAAGGAACTTAAGAGCATAGACCGGCCTACCATGATGAGCGTGCTGGAAGATGTTTTCAGAAGTATGATTATCAAAATGTATGGCAGTGATGAAAATTTTGACATCATTGTTAATATTGACAAAGGTGATTTTGAAATATGGAGAAACAGGATTGTTGTTGAAAACGATGAAGTGGCGAATGAGATTCTACAAATATCACTTTCTGAAGCAAAAAAAATTGATTCCGATTATGAAGTTGGAGAAGAAGTAACTGACGAAGTGAAGCTGGCAAGCTTTGGCCGCAGAGCCATTCTGGCATTAAGGCAAAACCTGACTTCGAGAATACTAGACCTTGAGAAAAACAATGTTTACATGAAATATAAGGACCGTATAGGTGAAGTTGTTTCAGGTGAAGTTTACCAGGTTTGGAAAAAAGAAATGTTAATTCTCGATGATGAAGGCAATGAACTGATTTTGCCCAAAACAGAGCAAATACCAACTGATTTTTTCAAAAAAGGAGATAGTATAAGAGCCGTTGTAGTTAGGGTAGAAATGAAGTATAACACCCCAATAATTGTACTTTCAAGAACTTCGCCGGTTTTTCTTGAAAGATTGTTTGAACTTGAAGTCCCAGAAATTTTCGACGGTCTGATAACCATTAAAAAAATTGTAAGAATACCCGGTGAAAGAGCAAAGGTGGCTGTAGAGTCGTATGATGAAAGAATTGACCCGGTTGGAGCCTGTGTGGGTATAAAAGGAAGCCGGATACATGGAATAGTAAGGGAGTTAAGGAACGAAAATATCGATGTAATAAATTTTACAACCAATACACAGCTTTATATACAAAGAGCTTTAAGCCCTGCAAAAATTTCATCAATAAAGATAATAGAAGAGAATAAAAGATCAGAAGTTTACCTAAAGCCAAATGAAGTATCTCTGGCAATAGGAAAAGGCGGATTAAATATTAAACTCGCCAGCCAACTTACTGGTTATGAAATTGACGTATTCCGTGATTCAGAAGAAGAGGATGAAGACGTAAATCTTGACGAGTTTACCGATGAACTTGAGGGCTGGATAATTGATGAACTAAGAGCTATAGGTTGCGATACTGCAAAAAGCGTTCTTGATTTGTCGGTTAGTGAATTAGTAAAAAGAACTGATCTTGAAGAGGAAACCGTAAAGGAAATAATTCGCATTCTTAAAGCAGAGTTTGATTAAGTAATAAATTAGTGTTTTAATTGTTTTTAAAATAACCTTCCAAAAAAGGCTATATAGCGAGGAAATAAATATGTCTGAAGTCACAACTGCAAAACGACTTAGTAAGGTAACAAGGGAATTCAACCTTGGGATTCAAACCATTGTGGACTTTTTAAAGAAAAAAGGCTTCACGATTGAAGCTAATCCCAATAGTAAAATTACCCAGGATCAATACGAGCTTCTCCTGAAGGAATATAGCTCGGAAATTACGGTTAAAAAAGAATCTGAAAAGGTAACCGCACGTATTGCACGTGAAAAAAATGAGTCAATCTCCATTGAAGATATACAGACTCCGACTTCCGAAGATGATTCTGATGCAGCAGAGGCTGAGGAAGAGCTTATGATTAAAGAAACTACTTCGAAAAAAATTATACCACCCGAAATACAAGAGGAAACAATTAAGACTAAAATTCCTGAAATTGAAATTAAACTTGTTGGTAAAATTGAACTTGAAAAACCAAAAATAAAAAAGGTTAAAGAAGTAATACCTGAGGTAACACCACAAGAAATTAAAGAGATAGAAAAAACAGAAGAAAAGAAAGGCGAAATTGTTGAAACAATGCCGGTTCTGGAGAAAAAACCGGAGCCCGAACTGAGAAATAAAGATACTGAACCAAAAATAAAGGTAGTTGGCACCATCGATTTGGATGCATTGAACCAAAAGACCAGGCCTTCGGAAAAACCAAAAGAAGATAAAAAAACAGTTCAGGAAAAGGCTGAAGTTGAAAAAATTAGCCCAGAACCAATAATTGAAAAAGCACCTGTAGAAGAAAAACCTGCAAAAAAACCTTTGGTAGAATTGTACAAAACAACTTTTACAAAACTTTCTGGACCAACAGTTGTTGGAAAAATTGACCTCCCTGTTGAGAAAAAGAAGGAACCTGTTGCATCCTCTAGCGATATTGAGCGTGCGAAAAAGAAAAAAAGAAAAAGAATAAGAAAAGATATTCCTGGTCCAGCCCGTGAACAAATAAATCCATCGGCAACCTCCCCCAGAAGCACCATTGATTCTGCAAATTTTCACAGGAGAAAAAGGCCATTAAGACCTGAAGTTAAAGAAGAGGATGTTCAGCAGCAAATTAAGGATACTTTGGCCAGGCTCACTTCCAAAGGAAAATCTAGAGGATCAAAACACCGCAGGGATAAAAGGGATATTCTTAGCCAGCGGTTTCAGGAACAGGTTCAAAGAGATGAGGAGGCAAAAAGCACTTTGCAGGTTACCGAATTCGTTACGGCAAATGAGTTGGCAACTATGATGAATGTTCCGGTAACAAATATTATTTCTACTTGTATGAGCCTGGGGCTGTTTGTTTCAATTAATCAGCGACTCGATGCCGAAACTATCGCCCTTTTATCAGAAGAATTTGGGTTTAAAGTCAAATTCATTAGTGTGGAAGTTCAGGAATCCATAAAAGAAGAACAGGATAACCCGAAAGACTTGATACCTCGTCCTCCCATTGTAACGGTAATGGGTCACGTAGATCACGGAAAAACATCATTACTCGATTTTATTAGAAAAACAAACGTAATCGCAGGTGAAGCCGGTGGCATTACTCAGCACATTGGAGCCTATTCGGTTAAAATTGACGATACTAAAGTTATTACTTTCTTAGACACCCCGGGACACGAAGCATTTACAGCAATGCGTGCACGTGGGGCAAAAATTACCGATGTGGCTATTATTGTGGTGGCAGCCGATGATAACGTTATGCCTCAAACAGTTGAAGCAATTAACCATGCTCAGGCAGCCGGCGTACCAATTGTATTCGCCATTAATAAAATTGACAAACATGGCGCAAATCCCGAAAAAATTAAAGAAGAGCTTTCTAAAATGAATATACTTGTAGAAGACTGGGGAGGAAAATATCAATCCCAGGAAATTTCTGCAAAACATGGGAAGAACGTAGAACTGCTGCTTGAAAAAGTATTGCTTGAAGCTGAATTATTAGATTTAAAAGCAAATCCTAATAAGAAGGCATCAGGTACCGTAATTGAGTCAACTCTCGATAAAGGGCGGGGTTATGTTACAACCATGCTTATTAATTCAGGAACACTCAAAATTGGGGATGTTGTTCTTGCTGGAACAAATTATGGGCATGTTAAGGCAATGTTTAACGAACGGGGATTAAAAATAACCAAAGCCGGACCTGCAACTCCGGTTTTAATGCTTGGTTTGAACGGTGCACCCCAGGCAGGAGACGCATTTCACGTAATGAATTCGGACCGGGAAGCCAAAGAAATTTCCACAAAAAGGGAGCAATTGCAGAGAGAACAAGGTTTACGTACCCAAAAGCACATTACTCTTGATGAAATTGGCAGAAGAATTGCTATTGGAAACTTCCAGGAACTTAATATAATTGTAAAAGGAGATGTGGATGGTTCAATCGAAGCTCTTTCAGATGCATTAATTAAACTGTCAAGTAACGAAATACAAATCAATATTATACATAAAGCCGTAGGCCAGATTTCTGAGTCAGATATATTGCTGGCTGCTGCATCCAACGCAATTATTGTCGGATTCCAGGTACGCCCCTCTTTGAGTGCCAGAAAACTTGCCGAAAAAGAAGAAATAGATATAAGGCTATACTCGATTATTTATGATGCAATTGATGAAATTAGATCGGCTATGGAAGGAATGTTATTACCCGAAGTAAAAGAAGAGGTTATGGCAACCCTGGAAGTTCAGGAAGTATTCAAAATTTCTAAAATGGGAACTGTAGCTGGAAGTATTGTAAAGGAGGGAAAAATAAACCGAAATGCTAAAGTGCGATTAATACGCAATGGTATAGTTGTTTACACGGGAGAAATTGGCTCTCTGAAACGATTCAAGGATGATGTGAAGGAAGTGGTTATGGGCCAGGATTGTGGACTTAACATAATAAACTTCCACGACATTAAAGCAGGTGATTTCATTGAAGCTTTCAAGGAAATTGAGGTCAGGAAAAAATTATGAACCGGTTAAATAAAATCTCAGAATCATAAGAAAACTTTGACACACCAGGCTAAGAAGTTTGTAAGCTAAAAAAACCGGGGGTTACAACCCTCGGTTTTTCCATTTACACGGTTTAGGAAATAGTGCTTTACTACACTGCATCAAAAATCTGCTCTTATAAAACATAAAGCCGAATTTCGGGTGTATCAATTTTTTTCGGCTCATATTAGTAAAATTTATAATTACTGAATATCCTTATCACTGGCATCAGTTAAATTTTACAGGAACCTTAACTCTAATTTCTTGAATGTCAGTAAATTTCAGGATGTTTTGATTACCCGAATTCCGGTATTTGATAAAATTGCTTTCTTTAAGCTTTAATCAAATCCTTATATTGTGCAGGTGTAAGTAATCCGTTAATTTCAGTTGGGTTGGTCATTTTGATTTTGATCATCCAGCCTTCCCCGTAAGGATCTTTGTTCACGATATCGGGGGACGTTTCAACCTTCGAATTTACTTCAGTAATTTCTCCCGAAACCGGCATAAACAGATCGGAAACTGTTTTAACGGCTTCAATAGTTCCATAAACTTCTTCCTTTTGTAAGGTTTCGCCTAATGTTTCTATCTCAATAAAAACAATGTCGCCCAATTCACCCTGCGCATATTCAGTTATTCCAACAATTGCACTACCTCCGTCAACCTTAATCCATTCATGGTCTTTTGTGTACTTTAAATTTTCGGGAATTTTCATTGTAAAAATTTTTATTGGTTAGTTAATTCAGATTCTTTACTTTCCCAAAAATAATGAATTTTCAAAATAAAATTACTGAATCAATGTAAATCGTAAACTGAAACCTATATTGGTAGTTGCCATAGGGTAAGAAAGTTGAACAATTGGTTTATTAACCATACGATCGAAAAATAGTTTTACATCAAAGCGTTCACTAATAATGTAATCTGCAGAAAATTTAATTGAGAATATTGTCTGACCGGCAGTGGGTTGAAGGTTACCTTCTGCAAGGCGCCTAACAACAGTTTTGTTTTCCCTTATGGATAAATCCCCCCTTATATTCAAATCACTGCTCAGTACCCGTTGTGTACCCCCTGTGCGAAAAATAAGTTGAACATCCCTAAACCTGTACCCAACTCCAAAAATCCATTCGTTGCTTGTAAGTTCCGATAACTGATTGTTAGCAAGACTTAAGGAAACTATTCTTGACTTTCTGATTTCGGCGTGTGTAGAAATATCATTTTCCCAGATTACTTCTAAGTTTATAAGTGGACTAAACTGTTCGCTGATTGAAATCATGCTTATATCAAATTCAGGAATAAAATTACCATTCACTGCATCTCTGATATAACTAAAACCATCGGCCATTTTTGTAAAATCGAAATTTGATAAAAAGTTGCCAATATTATAAGTTGACCTGTATGAATGGCTGATGCTGGCTGATTGAACTAAATTTCTCAGAATTGGAAGCCTGCCAATTCCGTCGTAAATAACTCTCCAGTTGGGCAATGGGATTAAGGGAAAATTCCCAAGAAAAACCCTGTCAGGTCTTTTGCCTCCATAGGCTGCAAAAAATGCCGGAATAAGGACTTCCTGCGACAAACTTCCATATCCGTCAGGGAATCCGTCTGGCCCTGCTACAGAAGGGTCGTAAAAAGCCGACCTGCCGCGATTACTGGCAAGTCGCTGCGCAATCTGAAGACGATAGTTATAAAAATTGTTAAATACCTCTGATTCGTAATTATTCTCACTGGTAATTCTCTCGAAAGCCGATCCAAGAGAAAAATAAGTCATACTGAAATTACCCGAAACCTGCCTCCCGCTTGCAGAAAAATTTCCATAACGATCAGAAACAAAAAACTCTGTTGTGTTTTCAACGTATGTGCGACTTGCCGTAAGATCAATTCTGAATCCACTAAATGGTACTATGGTACTGCGAAAACTTAAGTTATTATTATGGGTCATTAGAAAAGGCTCATTCAATGTAGTATCATTAGTAAGCCAACCCTTAGAGATTGCTTCCCAAACAAAATCGGGATTCTGATAACCAAGAATAAATGGAAATCCAGGCGCCATTAACCCATTAACATTCTGTTGCCCAAAAAGGCTTGTGCCCGGTAAGTAGCCCGAAAGCAGGCTTCCCTCGGTCTGTGATAAGGATATTGACACATCTTTCACCATCATAAGAAAGTTTGCTGTACTCTCACCAAATTTAGAAAGTACTGTTTCTCTTATTTCAATACTACCTTCTACAAATACCTTTAAGTTTTCGAAATCCCTGTCGGAAGTTATTTCAACACTATTCTCATTCAAAATGGAGGTTCGTATCCTAACCGGGCGATTGTTAGCATCAACAACCCTCACTGTTACATTTTCAGTTTTAAGTCTGTGATTTATAAGTTGGGCAACTCCGGTCTTAAGGTTTACCTGCTCTTTTTCAAACGATACCCTTCGAAAGCGTTGCTGTGGAGTTTCAACGCCCCTTTCGCCAGCACGGGCTCGCTGATTGATTTCATTCAGAAACCCGATTTTATTATACAGACTCAAAAAATTAAACTGACTGTTTAACTGCAGCGCATTGGAATTTTTTATTGTATTACCCAGGTTTAACCCAAGTTCATCAGGCAGTATTACACCAGCTTCCCATGTATAACTGGTATTATACCTTGCTGAAAGATTCACCCAGTCAAGCAATGGTATTTTGTTTATGGGCAGGTTATAAGTTAAATTGGCTGTATGATGATATTGTACCGTTCTGCCAAAATTTCTTAGGTTAATCAAAACTGAATCTTTCCAAATTTCATAACGGTCGCGATCAAGATTTCTATCAACCAGCCCTTCGGGTTCATCAATGCGTGAGGTATTGGTAGCCGAAAATCCAAGTTTAAGTTGCCTCGTTAAGTCAAATTTTATGTCGTAAAAGCGGTTCCAGATAAAATCCTTACGAAATGAGGGATATAAAAGAAAATCGGGGTTATAAATATTTCTCAGTTGAATTGCATTGTAAAACCTGTTTAAATCTGTCCGGAAGGAAACATACGAAGGTAGGAAATAAAAATTAAAATCCCTTATAAGCTGGAAAACCGGAGCTTGAAAGATTTTTAAATTTCTGAAGGGTTGTACATTAGTGGGGTTCCCCGTGAAAAAATAATTCAAAGCTCCCCTATGGATCCTCTCAATATTAAACTCAGTGTTAATGTTTCTTGAATATATTTCATGGAAGGCATAACTTAACGAAAAATTTGCCAAATCATAAAATCTTGGTCTTTGGCTAGTTCTGTTAATCTGAATATTTGTAAAATTTAAGCTCGTTCTTCGGGTATAATCACGTGAAATATCTTGTATGGAATCTCTTTCCTCCTTGGTTTCAGCTCTGTTTAAGGCTTCCACAAGAGGCACATCGGGATCGAGCGGGTTGTATTTCGGGTTAATAAAACCTTCGGAAAATCCAAGATACATGGGAATTTGAACACCGGAATTTTCGGGAAAAAACTTACCCAATTCAAAATTAGAGGATATATCGTACTGAACAATATTTTCCTGCTGACGCTCATTTACCTTTTTATCAATGCTTCCGAAACCGGGCGTACTTGATACTCCTGCAACAGACACCATTCCAAAGTCGGCAAGTTTGGCTGTCATTCTTGCATTTACCCCCCATCCCCCACTTTCTCTGAAGTTTGACAGCCTCAATTCGTTCACCCAAATTTCACCCGCCTTAGGCAAACCATCATCCGCCAAATTTGGATTGTTCGCTGCCAATGAATTTCTTACACCAATCATAATCGTACGTACATTGCTTAAATTTGGATTCCCAACAACACGTACAGTATTATTCCCAACTAAATAATCATAAACAGTTGTCATTGATACCTGAGAGCCTGGCTGGCGCATGGCTTCATTTCGTAATTGTTTTACTTTTTGAAAAATATCGAGTTCCAAGTCTATTCTGTTTTCATCTGGCCAAACAATTCGGCGGTCGCTTTCACTATTGTTGTCATACCTTCCTGCCGGAGTAACAACAAGTGGAACTTCATATTCGTAGTAATTGTTTCTGTAATCTGTTCCCAATCTGATAAAAACCGAAAGGTCTCTGTCATTTAAAATCCTTCCTACAAGGGCAGCGGCATGAACCTCAAGCTTTAATCTTCTGTACTGGCGTATATCAAAATTCGTATTTTTAAAAGCAGCACGGGAATCTCCATCGGGCAACTGTTCAACCTTTAATACTAACGATTGTTCATTCAATTCCTGTAATTGCGGGTTAGCAGGGTCAATTACCCTGTCAATTCCCGGAGGCAAAACATAATTAACAGGTGTTTTCCCTGCATTCTCCTCAATGTTAACTGCAGAAATATGGAAAGAAAAATCAGGAGGTTCGGGCGATACTATACCTCCCTGCCCTTCTACAAGTGATTGATCGTATTTTCTCCACTCGCTTCGAACAAGGTCTAAGGTTGCAAACCTTAAAATTACAGAGTCACTAAAGTTTCGCAGAAACATTCTCATAAATCGAATTGACTTGAAGTCTCTTATCGGGCCTATCGTTGATTCAAAGTCTGAAAGCGGAATTTTAAACTGATACCAGTTCACCGATGATTGATTTCCATTTGCAAGATTAACCGTGGCACGAATCGAATCAACTATAAAATTGTTCCCCACTCTCATATCCTCAAGCCTGATACTTATACGGTACTGGTAGAAACTCTCGGATTGACTAAGCGTATTATCCCTGTTAATATCTTCGTTATTTGGCAGAATGCTTGACGATGTCGGATATGGTTCTGGCGATAATTGAGGGGTAGGAGAATTTCCATCCATACCATTAAAGAATTTGTACCGGGTTAATATATCTGCTCCCTGCGCATCCCATTGACTACCTCTGAAAAACCTGTAGTCGTCATTTGAAGGGTCGTTAAGAGCCAATTGGTATGCAGGTGAATTAAGTCCATGATTTGCTGCAATTTCGTTCAGATAATTTTGAAAAAAATTTCTTTCGTCCTCATTGCCAATACCATCCATGCCCACATCTTGAATCCTGCGGGCAGCCGGATCATTATCAAAAGCATTTACAAGGCTCTGTAATGTTGGAATCCTACCCCATGCAGTAGTATCAACATTTACAACTGCGTCGGTGGTTGGCAGTCCATTTTCAAAACTTTTCCTACCATCTTTTAAAATATCTTCTGAAACGTTACCCAGATTGAAAAACAAGTCACCTCCATCATGGTTCTGATCATATACAAAAGGGTCCATTAGCCAGAACTCTATGTATTCAATATTCTGCCTCTCGAAATCGGGGAATGAAATTGGTCGCATAATACCTCCCCATCTCGTTTCAGGATTCAGTAAACTGCCATCTGCCGAAATACCTGCCGAATAGGGTGTGGGTAAAACATCGTAATTGTATGGCCCCTTTTCAGCAGGATAGTAGGCAACATTTAAAACAAGCAGATATGGAGATATAGCTCCGGTTGGAGGATCTCTCAACGGAAACAACTCGCGTTCAAGCACTTCTCTGACAAAATGATTTGATCTAATTTCAGGGTTATTTCTAATGTGGCTTGGTGTTGCCGGGGTATTCCTCTGAAAAATTGGGTCAATATGATACCATGCAATTCGAGCCCTGTTAAAACCATAAGCAAGATTATTAGTTAGAGAGGCTTCGGGAAAAAGGCTTTGGTCGTGGGGTGTGCTTGCTATAACCCATGCCGACTGGGTTTTTAAATCGGTTAATGTTTTTGTGCCCTCAAAATCATCGATGTACGAAACCCCACCCGGCCCGATAGCTTTCGCATGTCCGGGAATAAGTTGCGCGAATTCTCCCGTAAAGGTAAATGCCGAGCTTTCTTTGGTATCAATAAAAGGTATATTATCTACCAGGGTGGTTAGAAAACGCGACTCGGTGCTGAAAGCCGCATTAAGTCCCCAAATAGTATTGGAAATTGGTTCATCGCCAAAATTAACTTTCTGAGTTAAGGGGCGTTCCGTAAGGTTTAAAATGGTAGCTCCAATATTAAAATTATCAGAAATACGGTAATCAAAATGAGAACCCACCAAAGTTTTAGTCTGTATTGCAAAAAGAGATTGGCTCTCGAGGGATATTCGAATAGGTGTACCTGATTCCAGAAGACCTGTGTTAATAATCTGAACTCTTCCCAACGCATAATCGACAGTAAAATCAGTACCTTCGTTCAACCTGATTCCTCCGGCAGTAACTATAACAGAACCTCTCGGAATATTGGTAGCATTCAAAGGAATTTCAGCACCTGCAGATGATTGGTAAACTCCTGAAAGTTTAAATTTATTTCTTTCAGCCATTTGTTTGGCTACTGTTTGAGTTGAATCATACAGTTCCTGAAAAACAAACCTGTCGGCAATTGCGTCGTTCCCAATTCTGTTTCGCAGGTGCGACCCAAAAGGTTCCAAGACCGGAAAAATAATTCTTCCCGTAGCAGCCTCAATTGTAACGCCTTCAATAAAATCGAAAAAACCATCGGGATGCGGGTCAAGCTGTGAATTAAGGTTATCGAGATTCATAACTGTAAGCAAAGTCTTGTCTTGAATATTTCCTGCAGGTAAAAAATTTAAGGCGTTACCCGTTTTGTCGTCCTGATATAGCACATTTAACTGAAAATCTTCCGGGCTAATTTGCCATGCTCCAAGGGAATAAATATTTTTCATCATTAAGCCCCAGGTTGGAAGTTTTGGAGTTAGGTTCGTACCCTTTATAAGCTTTAAAATCAAAGAATTTGGAGCAGTAATCCCTCCTGTTGAAAATTCTCCTACCCTGTAGGTTTTCCCGCCTAGTGTATATTCAAACGCCACAGCCAAAATTTCATCGGCATTTAAGGCCTGGTTAAGCGAAATAAATCCCAGCCGCGAATTATAGCTGAATTCCCTTGGGCTCAGAAGTCGTGCGTTTTCAATAACCTCATAATCCTGGCCAACTATAAAACCTGGTGCAAGAGGATTTAAAACTTGGGTTACATTATTTATATTTCTGATTCCCAAGTAAGTGGTGGTCATTAACTGATAAAGGTTATTCCGTTGGTTCCAGGGATAAATACCTTGTTCAGCCGGGTTTTGTGAAAAATTTGCAGCAGAAAAAATATTCGCATCAGCCTCGGCAAGGTCCATAAAAGCCACAATGTTACGCGAATTTTCAAAATTGCTGGTTTTGTTGGTTATCCACACTTCAATGCGGGTAATATTAATTCCGGTAGAAATTACTGGTAAATTTCTGAGTGTTCTGTCGTAAGTGTCCTTAAAATACTGTGCCAGGAAAAAATGTCGGTTGGCATCGTAATCGTCAACAAAAATTTCAAATTCATTAGTGGTTGCCCCTCCTTTTACATCAATAACCTGGGTCTGACCTTTTTGCTGAGAAAAAACACTAGTCATTGTAAGTTTTCCAAACTGAAGTTCGGTTTTGAGACCAAATAGGCTCTGACTCCCGGTGATCAGCGTTCCCGGCAACGGCAGACTAACATTTCCGGCTTCAATTTTTTTAATAATTTCATCCTCTTTTCCTGTGTATTCGAGCTTAGTCCTATTTTCAAACTCAAACATAGCCTCAGTGTTGTAATTAATTCCGAGTCTCATCTTATCACCAATTGTTCCGGTAATGTTCATCTGGATTTTTTCCTGAAAATCGAAGGTAGTTACCCTTCGCAGTTCTTCCTGCATATCAGGACGATCGTTACGTATAATATTAATTCCAAATATTAACTCTGCAGACCCTTGCGGCTGAACATTTACTATATCTGAACCGAAAATTCTGTCAAAGGCTTCTCCTCCAAGAGATAAGTCGGGAATAAAAGATGCCCGGCTGTCGTAATCGTGACTGCGTGTACGATGAATCCAGTATTCCTGCAAAGCTCGGTTCATATCGAAATTCCGGAATTCTGAAAAAGACATGATTTCCGGTCTTTTGATGTCGAATGTTCCAACTTGTTTCCTGAAAATATAAGTATTGCTCACCGGATCATAAATCATTGAAGACTCTATATTGGAAGGAAGCCGAAGGTACAATCCCGGCTGGTGTAAGAACCCGAAACTTTGGCCATATTGTTGTTGAGGAATCGGGAACCGTAACTGAACGGATTCACTCTGCTGCTCCAATAGGATTGCAGAGCTGAAATATGCTGCATAAGCAAATTTATAATGGGCAAAAAACCACAATAAAATTACAATAACAATTCGGAAGATATATTTTGAAAATCTGTTGGACAATAGAATATAAAACTGGTTAAACTACTACTACAATATTTTCAGTGCTTTTTTTATAATTTCCTCCAATAACAAATTTGGGTTTTCCCTCAAAATTTGACTTAAAACCTTTTCACACGCCAATTTGGAAAAACCCAACATAACTAATGCAGACAACGCCTCTTCTTTTATTGTATTGTTTGAGGTTAAAAATAAATCGCTACCGGCCGGTTCCCTGCCAATTTTATCCTTTAAGTCTATAATAACCCTCTGGGCGGTTTTAAGTCCGATTCCTTTCACACTTTTCAAAACATCTACCTTTTCCATAAGTATAGCCTTCCTAATATCATCAGGTGCAAGCGATGAAAGCATCATCCGCGCAGTACCGGCACCAATGCCCGAAACAGTAATAAGTAACCTGAATAAGTCCCTTTCAGGCTTGTCAGAAAACCCATAAAGTATATGGGCATCCTCTTTAACAACCATGTGGAGATAAATGAGTCCTTCCTTACGACTGTTAAGACTTGAATAGGTATGCAATGAAATATTTACGAAATATCCAATATCCCGGGTTTCTATTATTAAAAACGAGGGGTTTAACTCAATGAATTTTCCAGATATGTATTCGTACATGATTGGTTTTATTGAAGATGCAAAAATAAGAAAAATCTATTCAGAATATATGTTTTCCATATTGTTGCATTTGCGGTAATTCCATGAATTTCAATATATGAATTCTGTCGACCGATTGAGGCAGTTCGGTTAACCAGGTTAGGGCAGTTTCAAATGTTCCGCTCAAATGGAGTTAAGCCACTTAACAGAAATATGATTCACATTGTTTAAATTATTGAAATGGAAGAATAACAATTATTTGGCAATTCATTACAAAAAATTAATTTCTGTTTTGGTAAAATTATTCTTCAAAAGGATGAAATTCAAGGCAATGCAAACAAATTTTTTTAATAATAAGTTTATACACAGGTAACCATTGAATTATGAAAATCACGAAAGGACATTTCGTCATGTTTTCAAAAATATAATGCCAAAATTTCATTTAACTCTGTACATTTTTCAATGGCAGAGATATTGATTGCTTATAAGAGATTCAAATAACGCTGATTATGAATATGAATGATTTTACACTTAAAGCTCAGGAGTCAATCCAAAGGGCTTTTTCAATTGCGTCTGTGAATAACCATCAGGCGGTTGAAAATGCGCATTTACTAAAAGGTATTTTAAACACCGAAGAAAATGTTTCGGGCTTTATTCTGAAAATGACCGGAATAAACCCTGTGACAATTGAACAGATATTAAACAAGATAATTGATTCTATTCCTAAAGTTAGCGGAGGTGAGCAATATTTATCGGGCGATACAAACCGTTCACTTCAAAATGCATTAAAGGCCTCCAAGGATTTGGGCGATCAGTTTGTATCTGTTGAACATTTGCTGCTCGGAATACTTCAATCTGGCGACAAGATTTCGCAAATATTAAAAGACAGCGGAATAACAGAAAAATTATTAAAAACTGCTATTGCAGAATTACGGAAAGGGTCAAAAGTTGTAAGCCAGACAGCTGAAGATACATACAATGCTCTGAACCGATTTGCCATTAACCTTAACGGAAGGGCACTTGAAGGGAAATTAGACCCTGTGATAGGTCGCGATGAAGAAATAAGACGTATATTGCAGATTTTGTCAAGAAGAACCAAAAACAATCCAATACTGATTGGTGAGCCCGGTGTAGGCAAAACGGCTATTGCCGAAGGACTTGCCCATAGAATTATTAAAGGCGACGTACCTGATAACCTTAAAACAAAACAGGTTTATTCCCTCGATATGGGAGCCTTAATTGCAGGCGCAAAATACAAGGGTGAATTTGAGGAAAGGATAAAATCAGTTGTTAAGGAAGTTGTAGTTTCAAACGGTGAAATTATACTTTTTATTGACGAAATCCATACTCTGGTTGGAGCAGGGAAAAGTGAAGGAGCAATGGATGCGGCAAATATACTCAAGCCTGCCCTTGCCCGTGGAGAATTGAAGGCAATTGGAGCAACAACGCTTAACGAATATCAAAAATATTTTGAAAAAGACAAGGCTCTTGAAAGAAGGTTTCAAATTGTTATGGTTAATGAGCCGGATAATTTAAGCACAATATCCATTTTGAGAGGTTTGAAAGAACGATATGAAAGTCATCATAAAGTACGTATCAAAGACGATGCAATAATTTCGGCGGTAGAATTATCTTCAAGGTATATCACCGATCGTTTTTTACCCGATAAAGCAATAGATTTGATAGATGAGGCAGCATCAAAGTTAAGACTTGAAATGAATTCGGTACCTGAAGATATAGATGAAATTGAGAGAAAAATAAAACAGTTGGAAATTGAAAAGGAAGCCATTAAGCGTGAAGGTGAAAACAAAAAACTTTCCAGCCTGATTAAAGATATTTCCGACCTGTCGGAAAAAAGAAACAGCATGAGAGCAAGATGGCAAATGGAAAAAAACCTGATTGATGAAATTCAGAAAAACAAACAGGAAATTGAAGATATGAAGTTCGAGGCTGAATCAGCTGAAAGGGCTGGAGATTATGGCAAAGTAGCCGAAATAAGATATGGCCGAATTAGGGAGGTCGAACAAAGAATAGAAAAATTCAAAAAGGATTTAATTGATGTCCAGGGTGGGAGTTCTTTAATTAAGGAGGAAGTTGATACAGAAGATATAGCAGAAATTGTTTCACGCTGGACAGGTATTCCGGTAAGCAAAATGTTATTAAGCGAAAGAGATAAATTGTTAAACCTTGAAAGTGAACTTCACAAAAGGATTGTTGGACAGGAGGAAGCAATTACAGTAATAAGTAATGCAATAAGAAGAAGCAGGGCTGGACTGCATGATCCAAAACGACCCGTTGGTTCCTTTATTTTCTTAGGCACAACCGGCGTTGGCAAAACTGAACTGGCAAAGGCACTGGCCGAATTTTTATTTAACGATGAAAACCTTTTGACAAGAATTGATATGTCAGAATATCAGGAAAGACATTCGGTTTCGCGCCTTATAGGAGCGCCCCCGGGATATGTAGGGTACGATGAGGGCGGACAGCTTACGGAAGCAATTAGAAGAAAGCCCTATTCAGTTATTCTACTCGATGAAATTGAGAAAGCCCATCCTGATGTTTTTAATATCCTTCTGCAGGCTCTCGATGACGGTCGATTAACCGACAACAAAGGACGAGTTGCTAATTTCCGAAATACAGTAATCATAATGACCTCTAATCTGGGTTCTCATATCATTCAGGAAGAATTGGGAAAACCAGATGATTTTTCATCCTCAGAAATTTTTGAGTACACTAAAAATCAGGTAATGGAACTTTTGCGAAAAACTATTCGCCCCGAGTTTCTGAACCGCATTGATGACATTATAATGTTCAAACCACTTACTGAATTGCAAGTAACACAGGTAGTGGGAATGCAGCTTAATTTATTAAAGAAATTACTCGATTCGAACGGGATTGCAATTGAGATTTCCGAAAAAGCAAAGGACTGGATTGCAAAAATTGGTTTTAACCCACAATACGGAGCAAGACCGGTAAAAAGAATAATCCAGCAATACCTTGTTAATGAACTTTCCTTAAAAATAATTGCAGGCAGCATTAATAAGGATAAACCTGTACTGATTGATTATGAAATAGACAAACTGGTGTTTAAAAATTAAATGTGCAGATATGAAATAAGGTAGTAAAAGAATTAGGAATTTTCAGGTGTAGTAACTTTTTTGAAATAAATTACTTGTTCTTTCTACTGCTTAATAATTCAAATTAGCTGTTATCAGCAGGCGAAATTAAATGCAATTGCCAATTTGCAGCCGGGCATTTAACTTTTTGCCTTTCCTTTATTGTCTGAGATGTACTGATCTGATTCAATTATCGCATTTCGAAAACTGCATTCAAAGTCCTTGATTTGATCGGCAAATTTCAAAGTGTTTTTTTCAGTTTTAGTAGTTATTTCAAAGATTTTCAAATCGGCCGCAAGTTTGGTCATACCCATAATTGCCGCCGAGGCTTTGGCTTTGTGAACAATTTTACCCAGAGCGTCCAGGTTTTCTTCGGAAAGGTATTGATTCATTTTTTCAATATACTCCAGGGCTTGTTTTTTAAAAATCTCAATTAATTCAATAATTATTTCATTCTTCCCTTCGGCTATATTCTCGATATATCCCAAATCTATATATTTATACTGTACTGGCATTTCGCACAAGTTTATTTTAAAACAGAAACTTAAGGGAATAATTTAATTGCTCAAAAATACTGTTTTTAAATACTCTTTTCAGAAATAATACGCAATAAAGATTAAATGATTCCGAATTCCTTTAATTCATAAACCATTCTCGTACACTCACAGCACAAGGAAGAAAATTTTGTTTGAATCTTAATCTATTTACTTCAAGAAATATTATTAAATTTCACTACTGTCCGGTTAAATTTTAATAAAATCTTAAAGTTTTCAAATAAATCAATGTTAGTAGAAGGTCCTTTATTAGCTGGGGATATTTCTCGGCCATAAGGCCTGAAGGTCGCTGAGGTTTTGACTTATCTAAAATTACTTTTTTATTCCCTTTGGCTGAAGAAGTTAAAGAAAATATCGCAGAAGCAGTAAATATCTCCGAACCTCCTATTCCCGAAGTAACGGCGTCAAAAGTTGGCACAGTATTTATAAGGGTAGTGGAACCGGTACCTGTGCTTCCGGCTGTTGTAAAACCAAGTACCATATTTTTTGAAGGCAATATAATTGATAAAAAAACAGGCAGCCGGTGTTTGGCAAATTAGAAATATTAGACCGGCAGGAAGGCGGAGTTATTACTTGTTTTATATTGCAGTATTAAACCAAGCAAAAATGCTGCCACCGATTATTATTCTCATGATTTTGAAATTGAAATAATAGAAGTTGGAACAAAAGTTGTTTTAAATGATATTTTTTTGAAGTTGGAATATCAGGTCTCACACCCATATCTGCGCCATTATTCGCAAATAGTTAATTTAAATCCTATAATCCTGCTTTTCGGATTCAGACTTTAAGCCTGTTTGCTGCAATGAACGGAAAGGTAAGCCTTTAAAGTGCTGCCCAACCGCAGAATCAGTTAAGCATTACCACACTATGCTTCTATTCTTAATATTGAATTATGTCAGGTTTTCTTAAGCGTAATTTTCTTACATTTGCTTGTTGGTTCATTTTGTTGCATTATTTACTTCTATAATTTTTATGAAAAATACCCCTTTTTATCCTTTTCATATTAAATCGGGTGCAAAAATCCATCCGTTTGCAGGTTATAACATGCCTGTTGAATACACCGGCATTAACGACGAACACATAACTGTACGAAACTCGCTTGGGGTATTTGATGTTTCGCACATGGGCGAAATTTGGGTGAAAGGTCCCAATGCACTTAATTTTTTGCAAAAAATGACAAGCAATGATGTTTCAGTGCTAACCGATGGTAAAGTCCAGTACTCGTGTTTCCCAAACGGGAAGGGGGGTATTATTGACGACTTACTTGTTTATCGCATAAATGCCGAATCTTATTTGCTTGTTGTAAATGCTTCGAATATTGAGAAAGACTGGAACTGGCTGGTTAAACATGGCGAACCTGATGGAATGAGGGCAGGAAAAGAACTTTACGATGCTTCCGATGAAATTGCCCAACTTGCCGTACAAGGTCCGCTTGCATTAAAGGCAATGCAGAAAATATGCGATATTCAGGTTGAAGATATGGAGTATTACACTTTCAAAAAACTTGAAATTGCTGGAATAAAAGACGTAATTTTTTCGACTACAGGGTACACAGGTGCAGGTGGTTGCGAAATTTACACAGCAAATAAAGATGCTGCCAAACTTTGGGAAGCGGTTATTGAGGCCGGGAAGGAATTTGGAATCAAACCGATAGGTCTGGGTGCTCGCGATACTCTTCGCCTTGAAATGGGATTTTGCTTGTACGGCAATGATATTGATGAAACTACTTCGCCCTTAGAAGCAGGACTTGGATGGATAACAAAATTCAGGGACGATAAAGAATTTATTGACAAGCAGTTCATGCTAAACCTCAAAGAAAAGGGTTTAACCCGTAAACTTGTTGGTTTTGAAATGATTGACAGGGGAATTCCTCGCAAAGACTACGAAATTAAAGATGCTGAAGGGAAGATTATTGGCCGTGTAACTTCAGGTACAATGTCGCCCATGATGGGAATTGGCATTGGAATGGGATATGTTCAAGCCGGATTTTCAATTCCCGGCACCGAAATTTTTATTTCGGTACGAAATAAGTTGCTGAAGGCAAAAGTCGTAAAAATGCCTATTTATAAGAAAATTTAATATACAGATTCTGTTTTAAGCCAAAAATTTTGCGCCAAATTAATATGAATAAAGTTGAAATTTGTTTTACCCCTGAATTGTATCGCTTTTATCACCAAAAAGACGCAATTGTTGTTATCGCGGATATATTAAGGGCAACCTCGGCAATTGTTACTGCTTTTGAAAATGGCGTTGAAAAACTCATACCTGTTGCTACTCTTGAAGAAGCAATGAATTGCAAAAACAAAGGTTTGCTTCTCGCTGCCGAAAGAAACGGAGTAGTACTCGATTTTGCCGATTTTGGGAATTCGCCCTTTAACTTCACACGCGAAAGAATTGCAGGAAAAACTATAGCATACAGCACCACAAATGGTACTAATGCCATTCAAATGGCCAAAGATTCTTACAGAGTTGTAATTGGAGCTTTTATAAATTTAAGTGCAATTGCAAATTGGCTGATGGACCAGAAACGCGATGTGCTTATATTTTGTTCAGGATGGAAAGGCAAATTCAACCTGGAAGACAGTTTATTCGCCGGCGCCCTTGCAGAACAACTTTTGGAATCTACTCATTTCCATACTGATTGCGATTCGGTACAGGCCTCGTTGGACTTATGGTCACTTGCAAAAACTGATTTACTTGCTTATATCGAGAAAGCTGCACATCGCCACAGATTAAAAAAACTCGGACTTGATGATATTCTGGAATATTGCCATACCATTAACACTACAGATAAAATTCCTGTGCTAAAGGACGGTTTTCTGGTTGAATTGTCAACTTTTACAAAAGTCTTTTAGGCAAAGAATCTCACCCAAAACATCTCAATATTCTATCAAGCTGGTACAACAATTACGCAATTTTTAAACAGTATTTATATAGATTCTAATAATTAACGGGGCAGGTACATGATTTCAATACTGGGGTTATTTTCCACAAACCTCTTCAACAGCTTCGCAACATACCTTTTTTAATCTGGATCAAGGCCATCAGGCGCATCCAAACAACATAGCCAGGATTGGAGTTCAACAGATCCTCCAGCCCTTCCACGGTGTAATTCGGAATACTTAACCTTTGCATAATTGTTTTTTCACAAAGGGAATAAATTTAATTACTGTAATGTTATTTAACAGACTTAATATAATTGCCGTTGCAGTGCCCGTTTCAAGATTTTAGCTTTCATCAAAGTTCGTTGTAACCTGATAAGTAGGCGCTTATAAAAACCCACCTTCGGGTAGCTGCAAAACTTTGTACCCAGTTTAATTAAGGCCGAACAATGTTCTGGTAATGCTTATATCTATCAAGTATTTCTGTTACAAACATGTATGGTTCCATTCCCCTTGCATATCCATGCCTTACAACCGGATCGAGGTAATATTCAGGATTTGATTTATTCAAAATGAAATAATCCACACTTCCTGTCCAAATATCGGGGTTTTTACCGTTTTTCCTAGCTAGTTCTCTTGCATCTAAAACATGACCTAATCCTACATTATAAGAGGCAAGAATAAATTTTAGTCTTTCTGCTTCATCAATAGGTTTTTCAGAAAAAACACCATCCAGCCAGGTTATAAACTGAACTCCGGCGGCAATATTCTGCTCAGGATCAAGTATCTGTGTAACACCAAACCTTTCAGCAGTTGATGGCATCAACTGCATCAGGCCGGTTGCTCCTGCCCAACTTTCGGCATTTGGATAAAACCGGGATTCCTGATATATTAATGAAGCTAATAACCGCCAGTCCCACCCTATTTTTTCACTGTATTTCTTGATCAACTCATCGTATGGAGAAATTCGTCCTGATGTTATTGCAAAATAATCGCTGGCGACAAATCGGGCAGACCGAGGATTCCTGAAATACTTGGCATATAAAAGGTTTGATTCAATTGTACCTGTAAATCCTTCAAGCCAACTATTTAACTCATCAAGCAACTGTTTATTTCCATTTTTAACAGCCCATGCAAGGTTCTGACTAAAACTCACGGCCGTTTTTATATCTATAACCGGATAATATGTTTGATTCACCATTGCAATATTTTCATCAGAAACCGTATAATCAATTGTGCCATTAACTACCATGGCAATCAACTGTTCTGTTTCATAATTAGTCTCAATAATGTTAATTGTATCTCCTATTTCATCTGATAGGCTCTTCAATCTGGAAGCATAGGCTGAACTCTTCTGAACATGAACAGTTTTCCCGGCCAAATCAAGTTGATTTCTCAATAATGCCCTTTCCAATTCAGCTTCGCTTAACAGGTACCAATCGGCAGGTTTTCTTTGAACTAAAACCTGTCTGGTCTGCATAATTGGATTAGTAAAATCTACCTTTTGACTCCTTTCTTTTGTAACAGTGAGGCTTTTTGCAATCAAATCACTATCTCCGTTAATAAGGGCATCAAAACTCTCATTCAAATTATTTGAAACCTTAATTTCAAGCTTAACTCCAATATGGTCTGCGAAAAGTTTCATCAATTCATACTGGTACCCCATGGGTTCTCCCCTGTAAATAAAATAACTTGTTGAAGTAAAATCTGTAATTGCAATTAATCTACCTCTTTCTACCCAAGGTGGAATAGTTCTTTCATAACCTATCTGCGGGCGAGGCTTACATGAAAAAAAAATCAGCAAAAGAAGAACAGATACAACAATGAATTTAACTCTCACAGTTTTCATTAAATACAATTGTAATATTGTTTAACGAATATAAATAAAAAAAATGATTTGAAGATTCGGATTCAGGTTAATCGTAAAAATTCCAGATTAATCCAAAGCGGGATACCAGTCCGTTCCTTGGATAATTGAGTACAGTAAAATAATTATGGTTAAAAAACGAGGCATTAAAATGTTCAATCTTAATAAACAAGCGTGTTCTTCTGATTGAAAAATTCAAAAAAGCATCCATAAAAGGATATCCACCATATTTTCTTTCTTCCTGAATATAAAATTGACCGGTTGCGGGCTGATATGCCGGAACGAAGTAAGGTGAATTATAATAAATGTCAAAACCAACCTGCATAGTCAGAGCATTTTTAAAAAGTGGTTGGGTAAAGCTTAGTGAATGGTATGAAACAAAGGTGGGCAGATGAATTACATGGTTATTGGATGATTGCTGAAATGCTAACCGGCTGCGGACATTAATCCGCCAGAAACTGAAATTATTTTCAAGTGTTGCAGTAATTATTTCTAATCCATGGTCATATTGCTCAGGAACAGCATCGCGGTTAAAAAAAACAAAATCGTTGATTAAGAAAAGTCTGACACCGGCTTTTAATTGTAAATCGGGAATTATAAATTCTCCCCCCAGAGAACTTTTCTTTATCTGTCTAAAATTATTATTCCAAATAAAATGATTAGAAGAAAACCTTTGCTGAAAATACGAAGGCGTATAAAACAACTGCTTAAGTTCGGGTTCAATAATAAATTCGCGTCCTAATAAAGGAATCCTGAATATTCCTCCCGCTACAAATTCGAAATCGTTATTTCTGAAACCAGCAAAATGATACTTGAGAGCTGCAGTTAAAGTTATTCTATTGGTAAGTGAAGTGGTTGCTGAACCAAATACTGAATAATTTGAGAAATTATTTTCCCTGAAGGTAGTCACTATTGTATCAACCGGCTGAACATTGTCATATACAAAAGTTGAATCGGGGATTATGCTATATCCTGTTGCAAAAAGTTCATGCGAAATACCGGCTTCTGCGCTAAAAGAGAATTTGTTAATTCGGAGCTCAGGCATTTCTAAGAAAAAATCATTCCGCAATGTTCTTAAGTAAACAGAGTCATTTGTTTGTGTATAATCAATAAAAAAATCAGGATAAAAATCCTGGTTAGGCACTATAATATCATAGAAACCCCTCTGGAAACTATTAAAGTGGAAAATATGGCCGATACGCATTCCCGGCAATGTCATAGGTTCAATTGTAACTAAGGAGTCATTTAATGTTTTACCAAATAATTGAAATTTATGTATAAAAAGCAAAGATGAATTTCTGAGCGCTGTACGTGCATTACTGAGTTTAACAGGTAAATCTTCAGTTCCTAAGTCAGCCTGCCTAATATCTTCAACATTTAAAAGCCCCCCATTTTCAAATGCCTGAATACTATTTATACTAGCTTTAGCATGAAACAAATACCGGTTTATTTTCAGGTTTGAAAAAAATGAAAGTGCGTTAGTTTTAGCTGTTTGTCGATTGAAATGCCCATCGGAAGAAATATTATCATAAAGCAGTCCTATATTAAAACCGGGATTAACATTCTGTGTATGTAAAACCGATAATATTTTCTCATTCTTTCTCTGAGGGCCGGCTGTAGTAAAACCTACACGAGTGTAGGGCCTGGTCGTATTATAGAAAACAATATTTTCAGGAGTATGAAAATAATAACTTACATTATTTTTAAAAATGTTTTCTGTAAAATAGATTCTATCGATAAACAAATCAGAAATTGCAGGAAGTCCGGTATTACCAAGGTACGAGGCTGAAAGAGTCCTTTTAAAAACAGGATTTGTAATTTGGATACCAAGCAGCCCTGTATCAATATTTACAGGAATAATTTTGTTTAAGTCGCGTGAAAGTCTCCATGCTTTTATCTTACCATTCTGCGTTTTTGTAACGGTTTCGGTACTATTAACAAATGTAATTAAGGTGAAGTGTATTAAAAGAAAAAAAGAAATAAATTTTTTCATTTGCATCTAACTGATTAATGCATATTGTTAGGTTCACAAAGGAATAAAAAAAATCAAAACCTTACAAAAAAAAAGAGGTTGACAGCAATAACTGTCAACCTTTTTTAAAAAAGTCGGCGACGACCTACTCTCCCGCTAATGCAGTACCATCGGCGCTAATGGGCTTAACTTCCCTGTTCGGAATGGTTAGGGGTGGAACCCCATTGCTATAGTCACCTTAAATCTTTAATTTCACTATATAATTCCATCTCTGTGGAACCCCTCCCGAAAACTACCGGGAGATATAGCGTAATTAATTCTTACAATAAGATTAACATGCCGGAAAGATCAATAATTAACATACATTGACGAATATAAGTTATCGGGTAATTAGTACTGCTCGGCTTTGACATCTCTGCCTTTACACCTGCAGCCTATCAACGTCGTAGTCTTCAACGACCCTTAATGGAAATCTCATCTTGAGGTGAGCTTCGCTCTTAGATGCTTTCAGCGCTTATCTCTTCCGAACATAGCTACCCTGCAATGCAGCTGGCGCCACAACAGGTACACCAGAGGTTCGTCCGACCCGGTCCTCTCGTACTAAGGTCAGGTCCTCTCAAATTTCCTGCGCCCACAACAGATAGGGACCGAACTGTCTCACGACGTTCTGAACCCAGCTCACGTGCCACTTTAATCGGCGAACAGCCGAACCCTTGGGACCTTCTCCAGCCCCAGGATGTGACGAGCCGACATCGAGGTGCCAAACCGCTCCGTCGATATGAGCTCTTGGGAGCGATCAGCCTGTTATCCCCGGCGTACCTTTTATCCTTTGAGCGATGGCCCTTCCATGCGGAACCACCGGATCACTATGCTCTACTTTCGTACCTGATCGACTTGTTTGTCTCACAGTCAAGCACCCTTGTGCCATTGCACTCTGCGCACGGTTACCATTCGTGCTGAGGGTACCTTTAGAAGCCTCCGTTACTCTTTTGGAGGCGACCACCCCAGTCAAACTACCCACCAAACACTGTCGCCCGCTCTCGCGGGATTAGATTCCAGGCAAGCAAAGGGTGGTATTTCAACGACGACTCAACGACCCCTAGCGAGGCCGCTTCATAGTCTCCCACCTATCCTACACATCACTTACCCAAAACCAATGTTAAGTTGCAGTAAAGGTGCACGGGGTCTTTCCGTCCCGTTGCGGGTATCCGGCATCTTCACCGGAATTACAATTTCACCGAGCTCATGGCTGAGACAGTGCCCAGATCGTTACACCATTCGTGCAGGTCGGAACTTACCCGACAAGGAATTTCGCTACCTTAGGACCGTTATAGTTACGGCCGCCGTTTACCGGGGCTTCAATTCAATGCTTCTCCCAAACATGTCAGGATAACATCTCCTCTTAACCTTCCGGCACCGGGCAGGTGTCAGACCCTATACTTCATCTTTCGATTTTGCAGAGTCCTGTGTTTTTGATAAACAGTCGCCTGGGCCATTTTACTGTGGCCACGCCGAAACGTGGCGTCCTTTCTCCCGAAGTTACAGGACAATTTTGCCTAGTTCCTTAGCCATGAATCACTCGAGCACCTCAGGATTCTCTCCTTGACTACCTGTGTCGGTTTGCGGTACGGGTGCCTGATACCTAAAGCTTAGAGGGTTTTCTTGGAAATCTGTTTACAGTCATTATCCGGTTGTCCGAAGACGCCCGGTACTATCAGGTTCGACATTCATGAGCTATTAACCCACAAATATATCTACACCCTTTAACGTACTATTCCGTCAGTACGCAGACTTTTCACTCTTTCGTCACCCCTTCGCAGTATCAGCCAGTACAGGATTATTAACCTGTTGTCCATCGACTACGCCTTTCGGCTTCGCCTTAGGTCCCGACTAACCCTGATCCGATTAACGTTGATCAGGAAACCTTAGTCTATCGGTGTGCGGGTTTCTCGCCCGCATTATCGTTACTTATGCCTACATTTTCTTTTCCAGACGCTCCAGCAGGCCTTACAACCCACCTTCTACGCAGACTGGAATGCTCCCCTACCAATTGCCGTATAACGGCAAGTCCATAGCTTCGGTAATATGCTTATGCCCGAGTATTATCCACGCACAACCGCTCGACTAGTGAGCTGTTACGCACTCTTTAAATGAATGGCTGCTTCCAAGCCAACATCCTAGCTGTCAATGCAGTCGCACCACGTTTGATCAACTTAGCATATATTTGGGGACCTTAGCTGATGGTCTGGGTTCTTTCCCTCTCGGCGCTGGACCTTAGCACCCAACGCCTCACTCCTGAGTATATGTCATAGCATTCGGAGTTTGTCAGGGGTTGATAGGCGGTGAAGCCCTCTATCCCTATCAGTAGCTCTACCTCTATGACACTCACCTCAAGGCTGCACCTAAATGCATTTCGGGGAGTACGAGCTATCTCTCAGTTTGATTAGCCTTTCACCCCTACCCACAGCTCATCCAAATCCTTTTCAACGGATACTGGTTCGGCCCTCCACCACGTGTTATCGAGGCTTCAGCCTGGCCATGGGTAGATCACAAAGTTTCGCGTCTACCCCCACTAACTAGTTCGCCCTTTTCAGACTCGCTTTCGCTTCGGCTTCAGACCATAAGTCCTTAACCTCGCTAGTGAGGAGTAACTCGTAGGCTCATTATGCAAAAGGCACGCAGTCATCCCGATAAATCGGGACTCCTACAGCTTGTAAGCGTATGGTTTCAGGGTCTATTTCACTCTTCTGTTCGAAGTACTTTTCACCTTTCCCTCACGGTACTAGTTCACTATCGGTCTCCTAAAAGTATTTAGCCTTGCCAGATGGTCCTGGCTGTTTCATACAGGATTTCTCGTGTCCCGCATTACTCAGGATACTACTAATGAAAAATACATTGTGTGTACGGGGTTATCACCCTCTGTGACTTAACTTTCCAGTTAATTCCACTTCTGATTTTCTCACCGTTGTGTAGTCCTACAACCCCGAATTTGCCGAAACAAACCCGGTTTGGGCTATTTCCCGTTCGCTCGCCACTACTAAGGAAATCACTATTGTTTTCTCTTCCTCCGGGTACTTAGATGTTTCAGTTCCCCGGGTTCGCCTTCAAGCTTGCACTTGAATATCACGCCTTCAGCGTGACGGGTTACCCCATTCGGAAATCTACGGATCACAGGTCATTTGCACCTACCCATAGCTTATCGCAGCTTATCACGTCCTTCTTCGCCTTTAGGAGCCAAGGCATCCACCATACGCCCTTCTCTACTTATTTTCTCGTATGTCAATTATATATCTCTCCAGCATGTCAAAGAACTTCCAGCCTGTGCGGCTTAGTACCCAATAGTGCTTAAGAACTACCGGGCAAGAAATTAATTTTTATTTTAATGAACATTATATAATAGTGGAGAATATCGGAGTCGAACCGATGACCTCCTGCGTGCAAGGCAGGCGCTCTAGCCAGCTGAGCTAATTCCCCTCGCAGTTTCGCTGGATTGATTATTTTTATAAAATTCACAGTTTTTAAATTTAAAATTTAACTGCTGCTCGATTTAAATTCTATAAATTTATCAATAATCACGAGTCTCGCTCCATATTATATTATAAAAAAAATTGGAGAGCAGGATTTACACCTTTTATTCATCTTTAAACAAGTAAACCTCTCCAGAAAGGAGGTGTTCCAGCCGCACCTTCCGGTACGGCTACCTTGTTACGACTTAGCCCCAGTCACTGGTTTTACCCTAGGCCGCTCCTTACGGTTACGGACTTCAGGTCCCCCCAGCTCCCATGGCTTGACGGGCGGTGTGTACAAGGCCCGGGAACGTATTCACCGCGCCATGGCTGATGCGCGATTACTAGCGAATCCAACTTCACGAAGTCGAGTTGCAGACTTCGATCCGAACTAAGACCGGCTTTCGAGATTTGCATCTGGTCACCCAGTAGCTGCCCTCTGTACCGACCATTGTAACACGTGTGTAGCCCTGGACGTAAGGGCCGTGCTGATTTGACGTCATCCCCGCCTTCCTCACAGCTTACGCTGGCAGTTTCGTTAGAGTCCCCGGCATTATCCGCTGGCAACTAACAATAGGGGTTGCGCTCGTTATGGGACTTAACCCGACACCTCACGGCACGAGCTGACGACAACCATGCAGCACCTCGCAGGCGGCTCCGAAGAGAACCCCAATTTCTCGGGGAATCCCCCTGCGTTCAAGCCCAGGTAAGGTTCCTCGCGTATCATCGAATTAAACCACATGTTCCTCCGCTTGTGCGGGCCCCCGTCAATTCCTTTGAGTTTCAATCTTGCGATCGTACTCCCCAGGTGGATCACTTAATGCTTTCGCTCAGACGCTGACTGTGTATCGCCAACATCCAGTGATCATCGTTTACAGCGTGGACTACCAGGGTATCTAATCCTGTTTGATCCCCACGCTTTCGTGCCTCAGCGTCAATAACAATTTAGCAAGCTGCCTTCGCAATCGGTGTTCTGTGTAATATCTATGCATTTCACCGCTACATTACACATTCCGCCTACCTCAATTGTATTCAAGAATACCAGTATCAATGGCAGTTCTACAGTTAAGCTGCAGACTTTCACCACTGACTTAATATCCCGCCTACGCACCCTTTAAACCCAATAAATCCGGATAACGCTTGCATCCTCCGTATTACCGCGGCTGCTGGCACGGAGTTAGCCGATGCTTATTCATACAGTACAGTCAGTCCCGAACACGTTCAGGCTATTCTTCCCGTATAAAAGCAGTTTACAACCCATAGAGCTGTCATCCTGCACGCGGCATGGCTGGTTCAGGCTTGCGCCCATTGACCAATATTCCTCACTGCTGCCTCCCGTAGGAGTCTGGTCCGTGTCTCAGTACCAGTGTGGGGGACCATCCTCTCAGACCCCCTAGCCATCGATGTCTTGGTGAGCCTTTACCTCACCAACTAACTAATGGCACGCATGCCCATCCTTTACCGCCGTAACTTTGTTTATCTAATGATGCCATCTGATAAAAATATGGGGTATTAATCCGAATTTCTCCGAGCTATCCCCCTGTAAAGGGTAGGTTGCATACGCGTTACTCACCCGTGCGCCACTCGTCAGCATCCATTGCTGGACCTGTTACCGTTCAACTTGCATGTGTTAGGCCTGCCGCTAGCGTTCATCCTGAGCCAGGATCAAACTCTTCATTGTAATTAAAAAAGTCTTGTTCCTTAGGCTCACTTATCTTCAAAAGAATTTCCAGGTGTATTTCCTGTTGCTCTCCAATATTTTCAAAGAACTTATTTTATATCACAAATCCCAAAAAAACAAATTCCCTTTTTAAAATACCATGTCGTTTTGGGATTGCAAAGTTAATCATCTATTCCGATCTGCCAAAATCTTTATTAAGTTTTTTAGAAGAAATTAAAGTGATAAATCGGCTATGTGAAAGAATTATTGTTTGGGGCTGCAAATGTACTTATATATTTTAATTTTGCAAGAACATCTGAAAAAAAAATTAATCCTTTTTATTATCTGACTGATTTACTGCACAATAATTTTATCTCTTTGATAATTTATTTATTTATTTTTGAATGCCAAAATTGTAATATATTCGCTGAAGTTTCATGTAATAACACTATTTTGATTAAAAGCATAGTAATAATACCTACCTATAATGAAAGGGAAAACATAGAACGCATGGTTGAAACCGTGCTAAGCTATCCTGATGGGTTTCACTTGCTGGTAATTGATGACAATTCGCCCGATAATACCGCTGAGGTTATAAAATATTATGGGCAAAAATTTCCTGACAAAGTATTTCTTATTCAAAGGTCTGGCAAGCTTGGGCTTGGCACTGCGTATATAGCTGGGTTCAGGTGGGCGCTTGACCGTGGATATGAATTCATTTTTGAAATGGATGCAGACTTTTCTCACTCTCCAGCCGATTTAACCCGCTTACTAAATGCATGCACAAACGACGGGGTTGATCTTGCTATAGGCTCAAGGTACATTTCTGGCGTAAATGTTGTAAACTGGCCGATTGGTAGAATATTAATGTCATATTGTGCTTCAATGTATGTGCGTTTTATTACCCGTATGCCTGTTAGAGATACAACTGCAGGCTTTAAATGTTACCGAAGCAAGGTGCTAAAAACTATCAATCTTGATAAAATCCGATTTAAAGGTTATGCTTTTCAGATAGAAATGAAATTTGCTGCATGGAGTCTTGGATTTAATATCAAAGAAATCCCTATAATTTTTACTGAAAGAAAACTTGGCGAGTCAAAAATGAGCGGAGGCATTTTCAATGAAGCTGTTTGGGGTGTGATACGAATGAAAATAAGAAGCTTGTACAATTCCTACAATTAAGTCTCAATCTAGGGCTTGGTGAAAAAGTTATAAACAATAGA
>BBPF01002996.1_pt1 | contig 44812 bp, 39 predicted proteins | sample 1343921 | NCBI WGS metagenome assembly BBPF01 (sample SAMD00019090, study PRJDB2971) | groundwater metagenome | isolation source: The Cedars highly-alkaline
GATAGTAGTGGTATTAAATATCAATTTTGGGTAACAATAATTCGGGGTCAACTAAAATACGGCCACAATATTCGCAAACTATAATTTTTTTTCTCGACCTAATTTCCAATTGTCTTTGTGGAGGAATTTTATTAAAACATCCCCCACAAGCATCTCGTTCAACAGATACTACCGCTAGACCGTTTCTTGCGTTTTTTCTGATTCTTTTGTATGCAACATAAAGGCGAGGTTCAATTAACGACTGATATTTGGCCGAACGTTCCAAAAGCTCCTCTTCCTCCTTTTGGTTTTCGGTAACAATGCTGTTTAGTTCTGCCTTTTTAATTTCAAGGTCTCCATTTCTTTCTTCAAGCATGGATTTTGATTCTTCAAGCTGCTCCTTTTTCTCTTTTAATTGAAAGGTGAATTCTTTTATACGCTTTTCACACAATTCAACTTCTAATGTCTGAAATTCAATTTCTTTTGATAATGAATCAAATTCCCTGTTGTTCCTCACATTCAATTGTTGATCCTGGTATTTTTTTATTTGTGCATGTGCTTCAACAATGTCATTTTTTTTCTTTTTAATTGATTGCTCAATGTTAACTATTTCTTCATTAAAATTGGCAATACGCGTTTGTAAACCTGCCAGTTCATCTTCAAGATCCTGTACCTCAAGAGGCAGTTCCCCTCTTAAAATTTTAATTTTATCAATTTCCGAATCAACGGATTGTAACTCAAACAAAAGCGTTAATTTATCCTCGACCTGAATTTCAATAGTTTCCTGGGTCTTTTGAGTGTCCTTGGCCATGCTTTTAAAAGTATTTTATTGGATTTGTATTAATCTTTGAAAAACGGATTGCAAATTTAGGGAATTTTTTGATAATTAGCTCATAAAAAATTTCTGTAGTAAATTGCTCACTTTCAAAATGCCCGATGTCTGCGATTACTATTTTTTTTTGCGCATCGAAAAACTGGTGATATTTTAAATCGCCGGTAACGAAAAACTGTGCCCCGCACCTAATTGCATTTTCAATCATAAATGCTCCGCTGCCACCACAAACGGCAATTTTATTTACCGGATTTCCTGTTAGTTCACTATGTCTGATAACTTTTGAGCCAAATATTCCCTTAAGCCGTTGAAGGAATTGGTCTTCGGCGATAGATTGCTCGAACTCTCCCGACATACCCATTCCTATTCTGTTATTAACATTTTCAAGTGGATAAATATCATAAGCTACTTCCTCATAAGGATGAGCTTCTTTAAGAGCACTTATAATATTTTTCTGTATGTGCGCGGGGAATATAGTTTCAATTCTGGTTTCGGGTTCCAAATGTAGTTTCCCTTTATCACCTACAAAAGGGTTTGAATCATCGCTCCCCCTGAAACTTCCAAAACCTTCGGAATTAAAACTGCAACTGTCGTAATTGCCAATATGACCGCCTCCGGCGTTGAATAATGCAGTCCTAACCTTGTTACTGTGTTCATGCGGGGCAAAAGTCACTATTTTCCTGAGGTTGCCTTCAAGCGGCGCAAGTATTTTCAGGTTACTAAGACCAATTTTAAGACATATTCTGTGATTTACTCCGTAAAATGCCGAATCCAAACTGGTATGTGATGTTATTACTGCTATATCGTTTCTGATAGCTTTTAATACTGTTCTTTCTGACGGGGTGCTGCCTGTAATGCTTTTCAAGCCCGAAAATATCAGGGGGTGGTGTGATACTACAAGGTTACATCCGTATTCAATAGCTTCATCAATAATTTCTTCTTTGACATCAATAGTTAGTAAAATGCCTTTAACTTCGGCTTCAGGTAAACCAACAAGCAGGCCTGAATTATCATATTTTTCCTGATAGGCTATTGGGGCAAAATCCTCAAATAAAGTTAATATCTCCCGAACTATCATTTGAACAAAAAGAATAACGGTTTAATAATTAAATGAACAGGTAAAGTTTTGCAGAAAACAAGCATTTACGATTTGACTTTATATATTTTAAAAATCGTGTCCGGCATAAAATCATCTATTTGTTCAAGTGCTCAATTCGTACCGGCTTTTTCTTTTTTATACAGCAAAAAAAGTATACTCTAACAAAAAATGATTCTGCTGCAGCGAATTTTCTAAAAATCAGATTAACTGTCTTAAATCCGGAAACTCGCTTTGCTCAAACAGCCGGGATTTTTTAACGCCAATTTATCTCATTTTATTAACGGGAATTCACTGAGGCGGAAATAACCCCCAATAATAAAATGCGTTCTACTAAGATCGATTTTATTGTCAATTTCATGATTTAATTAAAATTTTTAACCGACCAGCAGTGATTTTTTAATCAAATTGCATTTGCCATAAAAATGGCCTATTATCGAATTGTGCTTAAGCTACAGGCGTTTCAAATTTCAGAGCTACAACATTTCTTTAATTTCAACAATTATTTCTCTGATATTCTTTAGATTTCTAACAATTTCAAAATTTTGGATGGTATCCCTGCTGTTTTCTTTAATTTTTTTTTGAGCTCCTTTGAGGGTCATACCCCTTTCTTTTACCAGATGAAAAATAAGGTGAAAATTCTCAATATCCTGCTGGGTGAAAAACCGGTTCCCTTTTTTATTTTTTTGAGGCTTAATAACATCAAATTCTTTTTCCCAAAAGCGTATTAATGAAGTGTTTACTTTAAACATTTCAGCTACTTCACCAATTGAATAATAAAGTTTTTCTATTTTTTTTTCCTTGTATGGCATGCTGTTTTGAATTACATACCTAAAAATGATCCGCCTTGTTGAGAAAGTTCAATCATTAAATCGAATTCCTCGGGAGTTAAGTCGTTAAAATAATAATTAATCGGATTAATAGGTTTGCCACCTTTCCGGATTTCATAATGCAGGTGCGGAGCAGTGGAAAGTCCCGTGTTTCCTACAGTTCCAATAACCTCTCCGCGCTTTAACCTTTGTCCAACTTTAACTTTAATATCTTCAAGATGGGCATAGATTGTTTTATAACCGAATCCATGGTCAACTTCTATCATGTTACCGTATCCCCGTCTTGCTCTTGAAAACTCAACATCGGTAACTACTCCATTGCCTGTAACATATACTTCAGTGCCAACAGGGGCTGCAAAGTCCATTCCTTCATGCATTCTGAAAATTTTAAGAATCGGGTGTATCCGCATTCCGAAAAACCCTCCAATCCTTCTTAAATCATTAATTGCAATTGGCTGAATGGAAGGAATACTTGCAAGCATCTGCTCTTTGTTTTTTGACAAGTCAATTATTTCATCAAAAGATCTTGATTGAACATACATTTGCTTTTTCAGGACATCAAGATTTTGAGCTGTTTCAATTACAATTCGCGAATTATCAAAGCCATCAAGATCGTTATACCGGTTAACACCACCAAAACCCGCAGTTCTGATGGACGAGGGAATAGGTTCTGCATTAAATATTGTACGGTAAATGTTATCATCTCTGTTTTGGATATCGGCAAGAACAACAGAAATATGGTTTAGTTGTTTATTAAGTATTTCATATTGCAATTTCATTTGTGAAAGCTCCCGCTTAAGGATTTTTTCCTTGGGAAGATCCAGAAATAGAGTGAATACAATATGATAAATAACCGCCAATGCCAAGCTTGCAGAAAAATAAGTGAAAAATTTTATAAATTTTTCCTTAATCGTATGTTCAATCTTGTCGTAACTGAGCGACTCAGGATTAAACTTGTATTTACCTTTCGACATAATTCGCTTTTTGCTTCAATATATTAAAATTTACTAATGCGATCAGCAAATCTAAACGAAATAAATTAATTTTACAAAACTTTTAATAGTTCTATTTCAATTTATTAATAAGTCGCATTTAATTGACTTAAAACAAGGAATTTATGGGTTCAAACGAAATCAGAGAGGCGTTTTTGAAGTTTTTTCAGAGCAAGGGGCATCAAATTGTAACTTCTTCACCTATAGTAGTTAAAAACGATCCGACCCTTATGTTTACTAACGCCGGTATGAACCAGTTTAAAGATATTTTTCTCGGAAATTCTGCGGTAAAACACCCACGTATTGCAAATACCCAAAAATGCTTGCGGGTTTCGGGTAAGCACAATGATTTGGACGAGGTTGGCCTTGATACTTATCATCATACAATGTTCGAAATGCTCGGAAATTGGTCATTCGGCGACTATTTTAAAAAAGAAGCAATTGACTGGGCTTTTGAATTTCTTACACAGCAGATGCAAATACCGGCGGAACGTTTATATGTTACTGTATTTGAAGGCAGTGCGGATGAGAATATTGATTTTGACCACGAGGCTTTTACTTACTGGAAAAAGCATCTTTCGGAAGATAAAATTTTGAGTGGTTCCAAAAAAGACAATTTCTGGGAAATGGGTGATACCGGCCCTTGCGGACCCTGCTCGGAAATTCATGTCGATCTCAGATCTGATGAAGATAAGAAAAGCTTGCCGGGAAGCGAACTTGTAAACAAAGGCCATCACTTGGTGGTAGAAATTTGGAACCTTGTATTTATTCAATATAACAGGAAATCGACCGGAAGCCTGGAACCTCTTCCAAATAAGAATATTGACACAGGTATGGGTTTTGAGAGGCTTTGCATGGCGGTTCAGAACAAACAATCGAATTATGAAACTGATATTTTTTTGCCGCTGATTAATAAAATTTCCGAACTAACCGGGGAGGCATATGGTAAAAACGAAGCGGTTGATATTTCCATGCGCGTAATTGCCGACCACCTGCGGGCAGTATCATTCTCAATTGCCGATGGCCAGATTCCATCAAACAATAAAGCCGGCTATGTTATCCGTAGAATTCTCAGGCGCGCAATCCGCTATGCATACACTTACTTGAAGCAAACCGAACCTTTTATATGTAAATTAGTTCCGGAGTTTGTAAGCATTATTGGTAAAGCTTTCCCTGAACTGGAGGCAAATCAAAAACTAATTGAAAAAGTTATAAAAGAAGAGGAAAATTCATTCCTTAAAACATTGGAAACCGGCATCAGGTTGCTGGAACAAACAATTGAAAAATGCATAAAAGAAAAAAGGACAGAAATTGACGGGAAATCGGTATTTATTCTTTACGACACCTATGGATTTCCGGTTGATTTAACCGAACTGATACTAAGGGAGAAAAACCTCACTTTTAACCATGAGGAGTATGAAGCGGAAATGGAAAATCAAAAATCAAGATCGCGAAATGCTGCAAAAATCGATACGGCCGATTGGGTGATTTTGAACAATAATTTCGAATCGGAATTTGTCGGTTACGATTTGACAGAAGTTGAAACCCGAATCAGCCGGTACCGGAAAGTGTCAGTAAAAGGGAAGGAATATTACCAGTTTGTTTTTGAAAAAACACCATTTTATGCTGAAAGCGGTGGGCAGATTGGCGATACAGGTTATTTTGACAATGGCTCTGAAAGAATTCAGATTTTCAATACCGTATTGGAAAATGAGCTGATAGTGCATTTAACCAAAATGTCTCCGTCAAATATTAGTGAAAAGTACCGACTTGTTGTCGATAATGAAAGGCGGAAGCTTACCGCTAATAACCATACGGCTACACATTTGCTTCACGAAGCCTTGAGGAGTGCATTGGGGAATCATGTTGAGCAGAAAGGATCTTTGGTTCATCATGACCATCTGCGTTTCGATTTTTCCCACTTTTCAAAATTGACCGAAAAGGAAATTACGGAAATCGAAATTCTGGTCAACGGTAAAATAAGGAAAAACATTTTCCGTGATGAAAACCGCGAAATTCCGTTGTCGGATGCAAAAAGACAGGGAGCAATTTCTCTGTTCGGTGAAAAATATGGAGATATGGTGCGTACCATAAGGTTTGATACCTCCATTGAGCTTTGCGGGGGAATCCACGTTGACGCAACCGGGAACATAGGATTATTCAAAATCATTTCGGAAAGTGCCATTGCAGCCGGTATCAGAAGAATTGAAGCTGTTACAGGCCCGGCTGCCGAAAATTATGTAAATGAACAATTAAATTTTCTGAAAGTGGTTAAGAATCTTTTAAAAGACACAACCGACCCGGTTAAAAGTATTAAGAACCTGATTGAAGAAAAGGAAAAACTTACCAGACAAATTGATTCCTTCAGAAAGGAGCAAGTAATTTCGACCAGAAACATATTGCTGAACAAAGTCGAAAAGCAGGGATCAATCAATATAATTGCTCAAAAAGTAGATATTGAAAATTCCGAATCATTAAAGGAACTTGCCTACAAGTTAAAAAGTGAAATTGCTGATTTATTCCTTGTGCTTGGATCAGAGATAGAGGGGAAAGCCTTTATTGCTGTTATGATTTCAGAAAACTTAATAAAGGAAAAAGGCCTTAAGGCAAATGAAGTAATTAAAATTATTTCGCCGCTTATTCAAGGTGGAGGCGGGGGACAAGAATTTTTTGCCACGGCCGGTGGTAAAAATCCCAGCGGGATTGAAAAAGCCATTTCATCCGCCAGGGAATTAGTAAAAAAGATTAAGTGAGTTTTTTAAATTAAAAAGTTCTTGTCATCGATTCAGGCACTGCAATTATATAATCGGCGCGACCCAGAGATTCTTCAGAAAGATTTTTTACCTCCTCCTGAATCACGGTGGCTATAGTTTTCACGTTCAGTTCAGGGTTTGCCTTTTTAAGGTACCAGTAAATTCCCTCAAAAAAATCGGAATGATAAGTACCGTTGAAGTGAATTATTTGTTTGCCCGGTGCCATGCCCTGCAAAATAAAATGAGCCATTGTTGCATCCTTTATCGCCTGTGCTTTTGGCAAATTTTGGTTAACCTGAGTTTTACCCATACCGCCCATATCAAGCATTCTTTTGTAGCCGGGCAATTCAGGATCATAAGCTATAGGCAGCGGAGCTATAAACCTGTGGGCTTCTTCACTCAGGGCCTCCAGAGATTCAAAACCATGAGCTGCAACCATACTGGCGTATCTGCGTGGTATATTTGATGCTATAAATTTCAAATTATTTTCTTTTGCAAACATAACAAGTGGTTTGTAATCTGTTCTATAGTTTCTCCACAAACGCATTTCATCCTCAAATCGGACTTCGCTGATTTTTCCGTTAAGAAATTCGTTAAAAATTAGTTGATTGTCAGATTCAAACATTTCTGCGGCCAGAATCAAATTACTGTCGCTTTGTGCATGAAGAAATTTGGTAAGTTCATACTGAAGCCAGTGAATAATAGGGTTGCCATGAAATTCCCCAAAAAGTATTATATCGGAATCTGTTAAATCTTTTGCCATTTTATTAAAGGAAACTTGTTTGCCCTTAGAATTAAAAATTTGATAGGCAGGCAGTTCTGCATGTAAATAAGAATATGACAAAAGCAATACAAGAGCAAACAGTGTAAATTTTTTCATAAAGTTTGATGTTAAAAGCATTAAATTAGTAATATCCTGTTTCACAAACGAAATAAGAAAATAAAAATTATCATAATAAAAATTTACAATTCAGCCAGAATGAATTTATGCATTTTCGGAATAAAAATCTAAGTTAAGGAAACACTTTTTTTTCGCTTACAAATTAATAGCAGCCCAATAAAAGTTAATAGTCCATTTAAAATGAGCAACTCAAAACCAAATTCATACCCGTTTAGCCAGGCATAAGAATTACGGTCAATTATATAAGTCAGAATAGGGGATAAAATAGCCACTAAGGGCACCAATTTATCGTTTAAAGCAAATTTTGTAAATAAACCATAGCCATACAAGCCCAGCAAAGGACCATAGGTGTAACCTGCAACAGTAAAAAATGCACTTATAACACTTTGATCATTGATTGCCCTGAAAAGAAGTATTACAAAACCAATAAGCACTGAAATTCCAATATGTACTAATTTTCTTGTCCTTTTCAGCTTTTCTTCCTGCAATTTTTCACCATTCAGAATATCAATAGTAAAAGAAGTTGTTAGTGCTGTAAGTGCCGAATCGGCGCTCGAATATGCAGCTGCTACAAGCCCTAAAATAAATAAAATACTTATTGCGGGAGTCAAATAGCCCTGCGTTGCTATTAAAGGGTATAAATCATCGCTTCGGGCAGGTATTTGAAGCCCGATAAAATCGGCATACATAAACAGAAGTGCTCCCAGACTCATAAACATAAGATTTACGGGTAACAGGGAAAAGCTAAACCAATACATATTTTTTTTGGCATCGGTTATATTTCTGCAACTCAGGTTTTTCTGCATCATATCCTGATCAAGGCCGGTCATAACTATTGTCATAAATGCCCCGCTAAAAAATTGCTTGAAGAAAAACCTATTATCATTAGGTTCGTCAAAGAAAAATATTCTTGAATATTCGCTTACCGAAATAGAATCTATTAACTGCGAAATGTTTAGACCCATTTCACGTGAAATTGCAATAATTGTAATTGCGACTGCCAGGAGCATGACCGTTGTTTGAAGAATATCTGTCCATATTATTGTTTTAATGCCTCCCCTGAAGGTATATAACCAAATTAACATAATGGTGATTGCCACTGTTACCCAAAAAGGAACATTCCATGCATTAAATATGCTTATTTGCAGCACATTTGATACCAGAAATAATCTCAAAGCGCTAATAATAGTTCGTGATAGCAGGAAAAATGCAGCCCCTGTTTTATATGACCAGAATCCGAACCGGGTATCAAGGTAGGTATAAATGGAAGTAAGATTTAGGCGGTAATATAATGGCATTAATATATTGGCTACAACAAAATAACCAAGAAAAAACCCTAATACCATTTGCATGTATGAAAACTGGTTTACACCCACCCATCCAGGTACAGAAATAAAGGTAACTCCGGATAAGGTGGCGCCTATCATACCATATGCAACTATAAACCATGGAGTTTTTCGGTTGGCAAGGAAAAAAGAAAGGTTGGTGGCATTTTTACCTGTAACCCATGAAATTATCAAAAGTACAGCGAAATAAACAACAATTACAGTTAGAACAAGAATGGGAGTCATTTAATTTTTTTACAAGAATAGATAAAAAGAATTAAAAGGTAAAATTGAATTAAATTGCCAATTGATTTTAATTTTGCAGGTTATCAATACTATTTAATTGTATGTTTTTCACCAGGCGAATCACAAAGGTTTATGCATCTTCGTAATTATCCATCAAAGCTTTTAGAATTGGCAGTAAATGAGTTTGCCATGTTTCCGGGGATTGGCCGAAAAACCGCTCTTCGCATGGTGCTACATTTATTAAAACAGGAACCTGCAACTATTGAAAATTTTGGGAATATAATTTTACGCCTGAAGCAGGAGATAAGGTACTGCCGCGAATGTCATAATATTTCCGACAAGGAGGTTTGTGAGATTTGTTCAGATTCGCGTCGCGAGAATTCAGTAATTTGTGTGGTTGAAAATATCAGGGATGTAATGTCAATTGAAAATACCAATCAATACTACGGAATGTACCACGTACTTGGTGGAATTATTTCTCCAATTGACGGCATAGGCCCTTCAGATTTAAATATACCATCGCTTGAACTGAAAATCAATTCTGGAAAAATAGAAGAAATTATTCTGGCTCTTAGTACTACAATGGAAGGCGATACAACCAATTTTTATTTGTACAGAAAATTTAATAATCTTCCGGTTAAAATTACCACAATTGCACGTGGTATTTCAATTGGCGATGAACTTGAATATGCCGATGAAATTACTCTTGGAAGATCTATTATTAATCGCACTCCATTCGTATCATTTTTTGCCAAACCAAAATAGCAAATGGAATGATTAAAAATAAGCGAAATTTTATATTTTAATGTAACTTTATCAGTGAAAGAATGTAAAATCGCTTGAATAAACCGAATAAATAAATGAGAGTATCTTTTTTGGTTTTTATTTTATTTCTTGGAGCCCAGTTCCTCCATTCACAGCATTTTGCTGGTCTCGACTCAATTATGCGAGTAGGGTTTACAAAGATAGAGAAAGGGAACTATAATGGAGCTATAATTGAGTTTGACAAAGTTCTGGGTGTCCACCCCGGGAGTATTCAGGCAATGGGCGGTAAAATATCGGCGAATATTTCGGCAAACCGTTTAAGGGAAGGACAAAGGCTTATTGATTTGGCTCTGCAAAGAAACGGTCAGGAGCCTGAGATTATTTTTTGGAGGGGGGTGCTTAGTAACGCAAGAAAGCAATACGAAAGGGCCATTGAAGATTTTAACATTTCACTTGCACTAAACCCAAGTTCTAATGTGCTGGTTTCAAGAATTTACCAAAATAAAGCTGTTGCATTAGACAATCTGAACGACCCAATTGCTGCCTTTGAAAACCTTGAAATGGCCATAAAAGCCAACCCTATGAATATTGGAGCATATAATGTGCGCGGGCTTATTCTGTATCGTGCCGAAAATTTCAATGAAGCACTTAGCGATTTTACAAAAATTACTGAAATAGAGCCCTCCAATGACGTGGCTTTTTACAATAAAGCCATGTCGTATTTCCGATTGAATGACAAGAAAAACGCCTGTATTTTTTTTCACAGAGCCTGTCAGCTTGGCAATAGAAACGCTTGCCAAATGATCATTTTGGAATGTCAATAATCAAATAATTAGGAAGTTAAAACTGTAATTTGTGCTGTAAATCCTAAAATTCCTAGGCCTTGTACTGACCTTAAGAAATTGCCGGAAATAAGGTGTGTTGTTAATTCTATTATTTTCGCAATGCCGGGAGACTGTTAGAAATTTTAAATCAAATAAAGTTAGGTAAGTTTAATTCAATAAAATTACCTATATCTTCATCCCGGGATTCGCAAGTTTGACTTATTTTAATTCAGGGCTTATTCTACTATGAAAATATCAGTTATAATAGTTAATTATAATGTCAAAAATTTTCTCGAACAATGCCTTGTTTCAGTAATTAAGGCCTCGGAAGAAATTGAATCTGAGATTTTTGTTGTTGACAATCATTCGGTAGATGGTTCACAGGCAATGATACATGAAAAATTTCCACAGATTAAACTTATTGAAAATGAACAAAATTTTGGATTCTCGAAAGCAAACAATCAAGCGCTCATTCATGCCACAGGTGAATTTGCATTGGTTCTGAATCCCGATACTCTTCTGGAAGAAGAAACTCTAAAGAAATGTGTAGCCTTCATGGATGCCCACCCGGAAGCCGGAGCCTTAGGCGTTAAAATGATTAACGGAAAAGGAAGGTACCTGCCTGAGTTTAAAAGAGCATTACCAACGCCCGCAGTGGCCTTTTTCAGAATTTTCGGCCTATCGAAACTATTCCCAAATTCAAAAAAATTCGGGAAGTATCATTTATCTTATCTCGATCCTAACAAGATACACGCAGTTGAAATTCTCAGCGGAGCATTTATGTTTATAAGAAAAAAAGCATTGGACAAAGCAGGGCTTTTCGATGAGCAGTTTTTTATGTATGGCGAAGACATTGATCTTTCTTACCGGATTATAAAAGAGGGTTATACAAATTACTATTTACCTGAAACTACCATTATTCATTACAAGGGTGAAAGTACTAAAAAAAGCAGTTTAAATTATGTGCTTACTTTTTATCATGCCATGCTAATATTCGCCGTCAAGCATTTTTCAAAAAAACAAACTTCTATACTTTTTATAGCTATCAAACTTGCAGTCTGGTTCAGAGCTGGTTTATCGGCACTCAAAAGAAGCTTTAAGAAAATATTTATCCCTTTCACCGATTTTTTATTCATGTTTGTTGGGATGTATAGCCTTACATGGTTTTGGGAGCAGGTTAAATTCGGAGAAAACTATTCCTACCCATCTGTTCTGTTCAGTTTTATTATTCCTTCTTACATTTTAGTATGGATGGGTTCATTGGTTTACAGCGGGGCTTATAAAAAAAAGGTTCGTTTTAAGATTGTGGTACAAGGAATTATTTTAGGAACAATAGTTATCCTCATAGTTTATTCATTACTGCCGGAAACCCTCAGATTTTCAAGAATTCTAATAATCGCAGGCACTGCTGTTTCGTTGCTGGCAGCTGTTTTAAGCCGATGGCTTGCTTCATTCATGAAAATCAGCGACTTCGCCATATTATCTAAACCTGTAAATAGAATTGCCATTGCAGCAAGTTCCAAAGAATGTGTAAGAATTAAATCCTTACTGAATAGTTTAAATACACCATACCAATACATTGGAAGAATTTCACAGGAAAAGGAAATGCAGGATGCTGAAATTTTAGGTACAATTGAACATATTGAAGAAATAACCGATATAAATAAAATTGATGAAATCATTTTCTCTTCTCGCGATATTGCATCACGGCAGATTATACTAAATATATTGAAACTATCTGGTAAAAATATCTCATTCAGAATAGCTTCAGCGGTAAGCGAATCTATTTTAGAACCTCATTCTGCCGATGCAGAAATTTTTCATGTAAGTCTGAATCCTGTGAATACCCTCTTAAACCGGTTCAAGAAGAGAATTTTTGACATTGCATTATCAGTAATTTTAATATTGATTTTTCCCCTTTTACTGCCAGTAATAAAAAAACCATCCAGATTTTTAACGAAACTGTTCAAAGTACTTTCAGGAAAAATTACCTGGGTTGGCCATAATATGCTTTCTGAAGGGGAACAAAAAAACTCACTTATATTGAAAACAGGCGTTTTCTCACCATCAATCATATCTGGTAACAGGGAGCTGAATAAAGAGGAGGATATGACTGTAACAGATTATGCCCGAAATTATCAGATAAAGAACGACATTAAAATAATTTATTCGGGAATTAAGTCGAGGCGATACTATTAATATATGTTCCAGATAAAATGCCACATAAGGTTTTGTTTAAAATTAACATTACCCAAAGGATATAAGCCAAAAATGATAATTAATTTATGTCATTTACTAATTTATGAAGTAAAATTATATCATGGTGAACAAATTATGTTTAATTTGGGCAAACACAGAATTTCTCATAAAATTTTATTAATTTTGGCATCTATTTAGACTAAATAAGAAATAAAAAATAAACGATTTATGGCAAAATTCGACATTAGAGTCCCTGCCATGGGGGAAGGAATCATTGAGGTTACACTTAACAAGTGGCTTGTTAAAGAAGGCGATAAGGTAATTGAAGATCAGCCATTGGCCGAGGTGGCAACCGATAAGGTTGATTCTGAAATACCTTCGCCATTCGAAGGAACGATAATAAAGTTACTTGTGAAAGAGGGAGATATTCCTAAAATTGGTCAGATTATTGCAACACTTGAAAATCAAGAAGCTGAAGCCGACCTTGACAGGGCTGAAGTAAAAGAGGAAGTTGAAAGAATTGTTTCACACGTAAAAAAAGAAGTCGTTGAAGAAACACAGGAACCTTTTAGTTCAGAGGTAGCAGGTAAAACGCCCTTTGGTAAATTTATTTCTCCCCTCGTGAGAAGTATTGCCAAAAAAGAAGGTATCCGTGCAGAAGAGCTTGAAGCAATTAAAGGTAGCGGTCTCTTTGGACGATTAACGAAATACGATATACTTGATTATTTAAGAAACAGGCCCGCAAGCGTAATGCCACAAACTTATACGGAAAAAGCCGTGAGTGAGACAAAAACTGTTTCGCAGTTTGCGGCATCAGCTTCAGCAACAGCAACAGCAAATCCTGCACGAACATATTCCGGAAGTACTCATGAGGTTATTGAAATGGACCGTATGAGGAAATTAATTGCAGAGCACATGGTTCATTCCAAACAAACCTCCCCTCATGTAACTTCATTTGTAGAAGCGGATGTTACCAATTTGGTACTGTGGCGTGAGAAAATAAAGGAATATTTCCAGAAAAGGGAAAATCAGAAAATTACCTTTACTCCGATTTTCATTGAAGCTGCTGCCAAAACCATAAGAGATTTTCCAATGATTAATGTATCGGTGGATGGAACAAAGATTATAATTAAAAAGAATATTAATATTGGTATGGCCACCGCACTGCCATCGGGCAATCTGATTGTGCCGGTTATTAAAAATGCCGACGAGAAGAATATTGTAGGCCTTACCAAAGCTGTAAACGATTTGGCAAATCGTGCAAGAATTAATAAACTCCTGCCCGATGAAATTTCGGGAGGAACATTTACCATCACAAATTTCGGAAGTTTTAACAATTTAACCGGAACACCTATTATTAACCAGCCCGAGGTTGCAATACTTGGAGTTGGAGCTATACAAAAAAAACCGGCAGTGATTGAAACACCTCAGGGAGACGCCATTGCAATAAGACATATGATGATACTTTCTTTATCATATGATCACAGGGTTGTGGATGGTGCTCTTGGAGGAATGTTTTTGAAGCGGATTGCCGATTACCTTGAAAATTTTGACATTTCTAGAAGTATCTGATAGAAAGCAACAGGCACTGAAAATCAAATAATAAAGCCTTGTTGAGAATAGCAGGTAATCATTTTTTGCATCTTCAAAAGAAAGAACATGTGATAAATATGGTATTTTTCCCTGTTTATATCAAATTTTAAGCGTTCCTGGGCTATATCAATATTAATAATCAATGCTGTACGGGTAAATTTTAATGAAATTATAAATTTTACTTAATTATCGGGGGGTATTTATGCTGATGCACCATTAATGAAATGGTTCACTTTATAATGTCCAAAACATTGTAAAAGCAAACCCGAATTTGGAAAAAGTTGCATTCGTTTCATAAGAATGGACCAAATTCCATAACAATGGATTAGCATTTATGAATCAAATGTTAAGAGATAGCCAACCATCTTGAGTAATTAAAATTTACCACGAAGAATTGAAATTAGATTGCTTTGTATAAATAAAATCTTGAGCAGGCACTTGAGCCTCGCAAAATTAATTACTGATAAAAGCGCAATATGCATAGTTTTTATAACTACCTTCATGGTAAATCTAACGTAACAAATATTGTAGCCGGAATTGGCTTTATTTTCCTGGTCAATTTCATCTTGTTCCCTTACGTACCTGAGTTAATTACTGGTACTACATTTGCAATCAAAAATATTTTGGATCTCCGGTTTTCTTATTCTCCTCAATTTGTTGAACAGCTTTTTGTTGAATTGGAAAATACCGGAAGAAATACCTATTTGTTGAGCACCCTGCTGCTCGATTTCCCTTATGCGATTGTGTATGGTTTTGTTTATGCTATTATAATTATTAAGTTATTTGCAAATGCCCAAAATTATGCCGTAAAAATATTATTTATACTACCTTTTGGAATAAGCTTTTTTGATATTCTTGAAAATGCCGGAATTGTTATTATGTTATTAAACTTTCCGGAAATAAATAGCCGGCTGGTGCTGTTTAGTTCTGTTTTTACAAGTTTTAAATGGGTTATGGCAATTATTGTAGTCTGCATTATCTTTATCGGAGTTATTCGCAAGCTTTTATTTCGCTTTAAAATTATGGCATAACCCAATTAAATTAAACTACAGTTTTACAATATAAAACACCCTTGACCAATTAATTGATATTTTTTTATTTTACACAGTTTAGTTAGTTTTTAATGTATAAGTTTGTTTTTCAAAAATGCCTGAACAAATTCTTTCTTTTGTTATTTTTAAATCCGGCACATTATTCAAAATTGATTGGCATGTAATTTAAATTGATTTTCCTAAAATGGTTTTTTACAATTTATTCATCAATTAAAATGAATTTTTATTAATTTTTAAATTATGAAAAAATTTTTTACAATTATCGGATTTATAGTATTTGCAGTTATTTCTATTTCTTTGATTATTGCAATATTCGTTAAACAAGAATATGCAATTGAACGAGAGATACTTATAAACAAGGCAAATCAGGAGGTTTTTGATTATCTGGCAGTTTTAAGAAATCAGGAAAATTTTAGCGTCTGGAGTAAAATTGATCCTAGTATGAAACAGGAATTCTCCGGAATTGATGGAACAGTAGGTTTCATTTCGGCATGGGACAGCGAAAACAAAAATGCAGGGAAAGGCGAACAGGAAATAATAAAAATTATTCCCGGGGAAAGAATTGATTATGAGATACGTTTTATACGGCCATTTAACACAACCGATTATGCTTATCTGTCAACACAAGCGGTTAATGAAAATCAAACCAGGGTAATATGGGGTTTCAATGGTAAAATGAAGTATCCAATGAATTTTTTTCTGTTGCTAATTGATATGGAAACCATGCTGGGTGGCGATTTGGAAACAGGACTTTTAAATCTTAAAGAAATTCTTGAAAAATAATCAAGCCCCCGAAATACAACAGGCAAATTAAGGCCAGCTATTTTAAAACTGAAAATTTTTTTCGCGGGGGGCTAAGCACTTATTTTGTTTGTAGGTTAATTTACAGGTTCACCCCGTAGGTTACCATTAGTAGGCAAATTGTAAGAGCTCAGCATGTTTTTTGTGACCAATTAAAGCCGGTATAAAAGGTTAATTTGAATTGTGCGGCTACTTTAATTACAGTTAATAATAAAGTTCTATAATAAATAAGTAATGTAAAGGTGCAATTGCTAAAACCATTTTCCTTGGATTTATTTTATTGGTTTCATAAATATTTAAAATTAAAAAAAGTCAGAATTGGAAGTTCTTGAATCAAAAATTTTAAGGTTACGTGCCCCTGAATTGTCCGATGTTGAGGTACTATACAAATGGGAAAATGATCCGGCAATTTGGATGGTAAGCAACACCCTAACCCCTTTTTCAAAATATGTACTTAATAAGTACATTGAAAAAGCCCACCAGGATATTTATGAATCACGCCAGTTGAGGCTTATGATTGATTTAAGTGTTGGAGATTCTTTTGCAATTGAGCCTATTGGCACTGTCGATTTATTTGATTTTGAACCACACCATCAACGGGCAGGCGTAGGAATACTTATTTCTGAACCAATGAACCGGCAGAAAGGTTATGCTTCAGAGGCCCTTCGGTTGGTTATAAATTATGCTTTTCAGGTACTTCTATTGCACCAGTTGTACTGTAATATTGACTTTGAAAATAAGGCCAGCATAAATTTATTCACCAAGCACGGTTTCAAAATAATTGGAGAAAAAAAGGACTGGACAAGAACTCCAACTCAATGGCGTACAGAGTTAATGATGCAGTTAATAAAATAAGCTCATAAATTTTTTGCTTCAGAATATTCAGGAATATCTTTTAAAAACTCCCATGTTTTTTTATCGTGGTTCAGCAAACAGCAATAATGCTTCAAGCCATTAGTAATTATCAAAAGATTAGCTTTAATGATAAAATTATAACCGGCCGCTTGTTCAAAAACTTTATTACTTAGTTGAATTCCCGGCGCTTTGCATTCCACTAGCATAAAAGGCTTCATTTGTTCGTTGAAGATTATGATATCGCTTCTACGACTTCTCAAATTAATATTTTGATGATGCTCAAGAGCCATTAATGCCAGTGGATAATGCTTTTCACTGTTCAAATAGCAAATAAAATTTTGCCTTACCCATTCTTCTGCCGTCAAAAGAACATATTTTTTTCGTATCGTATCAAAAATTAACTTATTTTGCTTTTCTATTTTAATTTTGAAATTATAAAGGGGTAGATTTAAATTTTCCATTGAACCACAAATTGCTTTCGGGTTCTCAATATTAAACAAATTGCCTGATGAAAACAAAAGAAGAAATTGTAAATAACTGGTTACCTCGTTATACAGGGTGTCCGTTAGAAAATTTTTCACCGTACATATTACTGACAAATTTTAATCACTACCTGGAACTGGTTTCTAAATGGTATAATGTGCCTTTAATAAATGATAGCAGCCCTATGCCAACAGTTACCGCCAATGGTATCACACTTATCAATTTTGGAATGGGTAGCGCCAATGCGGCAACAATTATGGATTTATTAAGCGCAGTAAGTCCTAAAGCTGTTCTTTTTCTTGGAAAATGTGGAGGGTTGAAAAAGAAAAATCAATTGGGCGACCTTGTATTACCAATTGCCGCCATTCGCAGCGAAGGTACTTCGAATGACTATTTGCCGCCGGAAATACCTGCATTGCCGGCCTTCAACCTTCAGCGTGCCGTTTCATCTGCAATTGTTGCACATAACAGAGATTACTGGACAGGAACAGTATTTACAACAAATAAACGTGTGTGGGAATATGATGAACGTTTCAAAAAATATCTGGAAAAAACACGAGCTATGGCTATTGATATGGAAACGGCCACAATTTTTACCGTAGGCTTTTACAATGAAATACCCACCGGTGCATTATTGCTAGTTTCAGACCAGCCCATGATTTCCACAGGTATTAAAACTGCCGAAAGCGATCAAAAGGTAACTGACTTGTTTGTAAATAATCACCTTGAAATTGGAATAAACGCCTTGCTTGAAATAAAAAATAAAAGCGCCTCGGTTAAACATCTGCGATTCTGACAAGCAGTCAAAACATGACTTACGAAAAAATCATTGCCGGTTTTCAGGAAAATAAGTACAGCCCGATTTATTTTTTATCGGGGGAAGAGCCATACTTTATTGATAAAATTTCAGATTATATTGCCGAAAACGCACTGAGCGAATCTGAAAAACCATTTAACCAGATTATCCTTTATGGAAAGGATATTGATGCCGCGGCTGTTATAAATGCCGCTAAACGTTTTCCTATGATGGGAACCAGGCAGGTTGTAATAATCAAAGAAGCACAAAATATTAAAAACATTGACGCCCTCATTTATTATACCGACCAGCCTCTTAAGTCAACAATACTGGTAATCAATTATAAATATAAATCGCTCGACAAAAGAAAAAAGCTGTATCAATCAATTCAGGCAAACGGAATATTTTTTGATTCAAAAAGGCTTTACGATGACAAAGTTCCTTCGTGGATTAGTTCCTACCTTACCGAAAGAAACATGAGCATAGATCCCGGCGCAAGTTTGCTTTTAGTGGAGTGCCTTGGAAATGATTTGGGGAAAATAGCCGGAGAACTTGACAAACTTCTCATATCAATTCCTCAAGGAGTTAAAAGGATAAACAGCGACCATATTGAAAAAAACATAGGCATTAGTAAGGATTACAATAATTTTGAATTGAATAAAGCATTGGCGCAAAAAAATGTGCTAAAGGCAAACCGTATCTTAAATTACTTTGCAAAAAATCAGAAAGAACACCCTATGGTTGTTACAACTTCTCTATTATACGGTTTTTTCAGCAAAGTATTGATTTATCATCTTTTGGAAGATAAGGCAAGACAAAAGGTTGCGGCAGAACTAAAAATTAATCCGTTTTTTGTTACAGATTACGAAACCGCCGGAAAAAATTACAATGCGGCCAAAGTTTACCAGATTATTGGCCTGCTAAGGGAATATGATTTAAAATCTAAGGGCTTTGGAAATGTATCTGCCGAACCCGGAGACTTATTGAAAGAACTGGTATTTAAAATTCTTCATTAACACTTGAATGCATTAGCAACAATACAATTATGACAATTTTTTTCATTCTCTTCACTTCAATAATTTCTATAATTGCATTTAACAAACGTGAAATAATTTACCGGCTACAGTTTAATCCTTATCAGGTTTGGCATCGCAAACAATGGTACAGGTTACTAAGTCATTCGCTTGTTCATGCCGATTGGATGCATTTGTTCATCAATATGTTTGTTCTGTATTCTTTTGGCACAGCCGTTGAGCATTATTTTTCGGAACTTAAACTTGCAGAATTGCTGAACTATCCATTAGTCTGGTTCGTTTTTCTTTATTTCGGAGGTATCATTTTTTCAGTTACCTCTACCTTGTTGAAACATAAAGATAATCAATGGTACAACGCAGTAGGAGCTTCCGGCGGAGTATCGGCCGTTGTATTTGCAAGTATCTTTTTCGCCCCCTGGCACAATCTTTACCTTTTTGCCGTAATTCCAATTCCCGGAATTGTGTTTGGGGGAGTTTACCTTGGGTATTCGCATTACATGAGTCGTAAAAGCAGCGATAACATTAACCATGAGGCCCATTTATTAGGTGCTGTATTCGGCCTTGTATTTCCGCTTTTTATTGATCTGAATTTGGGCAGGTTTTTTATTGAGCAACTTTTTGGTAATTTAATTTAGGCTGGCTTTCAGGTATTCAGGGTATTTTTTGGACAAGAACAACGGCATAGGCCTCCAGCCCTTTTTCTTCTCCTGTAAAGCCCAGTTTTTCAGTTGTGGTAGCCTTAATCGATACCTGAGATGTGTCAATTCCCAAATCTTCAGCAATGTTTTGTCGCATTGTGGGAATATAATCTTGTAGTTTTGGAGTTTGCAAACATATGGTAGAATCAATATTTGAAACTTTATAGTTCATATCACCAATAAGTTGCATTGTTTTTATTAATAAAATTCTGCTGTTGATGTTCGAATACTCTTTCTTGTTATCTGGAAAATGTTTTCCTATATCACCAAGCGCCAAAGCCCCCAAAAGCGCATCGCAAATTGCATGTATGAGCACGTCTCCATCGCTGTGTGCTATAATACCTTTATGATGTTTTATTTCTACTCCTCCAAGAATAAACTTTCTTCCCTTTTTTAGTTTATGAACATCATACCCAAATCCAATACGCATAATCATAAAATAAACTGTTAAACTGGTGAAGTAGGAGTTCTGTGTCGACCGCTCCGGTCAAAATTAAAAGCCAGGGAGAATCGCAAAGTATTGGCCAAGGGGTTATTCCTGTAAACAGGCACCAGATATGAGAAGTCTAACGCAAAAACATTGAATTTTATCCCCAGGCCTGTTGTAAAATATTTACGGTTTCCTTTGGTTTGATGTTCATGAAAATACCCTGCCCTTAGTGCAAATTGATTGTGGTACCAGTATTCTACTCCAATTCCTATAGTAATTTCCCTTAATTCCTCCCTGAAACCTCCAGGGGCATCAAAAAATGATTGGAACATTCCCTGAGCAACCGAAACATCAGGATTTCTTCCGTCAACAATCACGGTTTCTCCGCTAATCACCTCATATATGGGAGGAGTAGGAACAAGTAATTTATTAAAATCGGTAGCAAATGTTATTGAGTTATATTGGTCGATATCGACACTAAGAGCTGTTCCAAGTTTTAAGGTTACAGGTATAAATTGTGCCTTATCGGCATCCGAATATGTGATTTTATTCCCAATATTGGCTATATTGGCTCCGAAGGAAAGTTTTGACGGCAATTCGGCAATTTGTACATTTGTGGCATAATAAACTGAAACATCGGCAGCAAAAGCCCAAGCTGCTCTTGATTGAACTCCTTCAACAAATGAACCTCCGGTAAGATCGGAGCGCATATAGCGGAAGGCAAGCCCTCCTGATAATTTGTCTGAAAACTTTCTTGAATATGCGGCAGCAATCGAGAATTCATTCGGGGCAAATTGTCCGTCAGGGTCTCCTTGTAAATTGGTAAAATAAATATTGCCAAGAGAAAAATACGATAAGTTAACAGCTAGTGCCTGATTTTGATCAATTTTTGTGTAGTAGCTTATATTTGCCAGGTTAATGTCATCAACCAGGTTTCTAAGCCAGGGAGTAAAAGAAAGGGAAAACCCCATATTATATGGAACAAAGGCATACTTGGCGGGGTTCCAGTACATAGAGTTAATATCGGGAGTTGTGGCAACGCCGGTTTCACCCATAGCCCCTCCTCTCGAGTCTGCTGTTATTGTAAGAAATGGCATGGCAACATGAATAACATTCATCTGGTTATTCTGGCCACATAGAGTAAAACCTGATTGCTGAATAAAAACTACAATACTTAATATGCGAAATAAAACCCTGATTTTGTTTTTCATCACTTAATATTTTGAACTAGTAAAATATAATAACTTTCTGTTGTTGAATTTATTGTTTGACAGGTTAAATATGAATTTAAACTGCAAATATAGAATTTAAGTATGAACTTAGGTGTTATTTAAGAATAACCAGCTTTTCGTATTTTTCGGCAACCTGTCCGTCTTCAGATCTTATTTTGATTCGGTAAAGATATACTCCCCGCCCTATTTTATCGCCAAAATCATCTAAGCCATCCCATGGAATAGGCTCAGGTTTGAATCCCATAGAAAATGAAGTTGTTTCAATGGATTTTACAAGCCTGCCCGAAATGGTAAATATTTGTATTAAAATATCAAGTTGCTTGCCTGGCTGGTTGTGCTCAAAATGAAAGGATGTATGGTTGGTAAAAGGGTTAGGGTAATTAAGTACATTTTTTAAGGCCAGTTTTGCCGATGTTGCAACTACAAATTCAATGTACTCCTCGGTTGAATTATTGTAAACATCCCAAACTTTTAGTTTCAGGTTGTGATTCCCTGCTTCAAGGGTATTGAATGGGTATTCGATTAAACCTTTCTGAAAATTATCTACTTCAGCAAAATAAAAGTCATTCAAGATTATCGGATCATTAATATTGCCATTCAGTATTGCAGTTATATCATGCCCAATGCCACTACCTGTAGTATTAACTCCCGTGCTGTCGATTAAAAAGGCCAAAAATACAGGATTTTCGTTGGTTATACCTCCTGAAACAAAATTTCTATCGTTCATGTACAGCTCCATCGAAGGGCCTTGAGTATCATTAGCAATATTTTGGGAAGTTCCACCTACCATAAAATTCAAAAAAGAACCTTTACCTTCACCTGCGGCTCCTTTCGCAAAAGTGCTTATTTTTCCAGCATCTATGTGATACCGTATGTCTTTTGGAACAAAAAAGGAAAATGAAAATTCTCCATTTTCAACTGTAGATTTTCCTCTGTAAATAATGCTATTTCTTGTTTCAAAGCTAAATGGGGGGGCCCATCGTTCGAAAGGGTAGTTACGGGTTGTATTTTGTCGAAAACGGTTGAATAAATCAAACCATTAAAATTATTTACTTTATTTCCATTCATTTCAATTTCCCCTTTTATGGTATATTTCCCCATTGCTTTAAGGGTATCGGGAGTAGCCGCCACAGGCACACCATTAATTTCGGTAATTTTAATATTAAATTTTGGTATAGCAAGTTGCAGGGAGGGGTCCCCAAGCAGGGTAAAATTCAGTTTGTTAATGCCGGTACCTGAATTATTTTTTGTTAAACGCATTACCTCGCCAAGTCGGTAAAGCTCTCCATTAGTTTCCCTAAAAATAAATTGGCTGAAGTTTTGGTTAAGAAAAAAATTAGGCGTTGCATAAACCAAGCGGGTAGTTGAAAACAGGGCTATGCCGCCTCCGTTTGCGAAAAGCAGCAGGGTTTCGCCGGCCGAAGTTCTTTGAGGGTTGTCAAACCTGCTGAATTCGCAGGTAGCTGTCATAAATACAGGAAGAAAATTTTTATTTTTTAAAGAAAGAATATCCCTTATATCAAAAATATTTTCATGTGCAAGCCTCAATTCATTTCCATGTCCTGTATAATTTACCAAAAGGACACCCCTGTTAATTCGGTTCTGAATAGCCCTGTTTACTTCAGGGTAACTTTGACCTCCGGAACCCGAGACTCGCTGATATGCATCGAGATATATTTTTTCTATATTGAAAAACGGGTAGTTGTATTTCACATATTCAGCCAATATATCGGCCTGGTGCATGTGAATATTATTGTCTCCGTCATCGCCTATAAAACATAGATAATTTTGCCAGTCTCCCCTGTTTTCATCTTCTTCGTATCTAATTATTTTATTTATAACCGATTGGGCTTCTGATGGTGTTTTAGCAGGAATTCTTCCAATGCCAATATCAAGTAAGCCAGTGTGATCTCCTTCGTTATTATCCAATAATCCAAAAAAATCGTCTGTAACAAAAGATAGGGTTGGGTGGGTTGAATTGTCCGATTGGTAAGTGATTATAAAATTTGTATTTGATGGGCTGATATCAAGATTATTAATTGACCCGTCGCCGAAAAGCAGCAAATATTTTGGCATGTCTGCCTCCGATATAGCCCTGTCGTAGAACATTTTTACAAAATTTCTTAAAGCGGCAACATCGGGTTTTCCTCCCGAAAATTCGTTATAAATTTCCTCAGGAGTAACAACTATTACGTTCATTCCGTCTTTACTTCTTCTGTGTTCAGCCAACTGATTGGCCTGGGACAGAAACAAGGGGTGAGATATAATTATAAAATCGGGCTGTGCCATTCCATGCAGGTTTTGATTAACCACATTTCCGACTATATGTGGTTTAAGGAAGTTATTGTTGGTGAATGCAATAAACTGTTTGAGATTATTTGTGCTTTGTCTGAAACGGAATACATTCCCCTCCAAGGTTCCCGTGATATTTTGTACATTACTGAAATCGGTTACATCCCATACTTTTATTCCTGGTTGTGCTCCGGAAATTTTAAATTCTGTTATATTTCCTGTTCCTGTTGACTGAATATCTCTGAAATGCATTTGTGAGCCGGTCATTGTCAGGTTTCTTCTTGCATTTACCAGAATGTAATCGAGCCAACCTTGCGACGAAGGTGCTGGCTTATTGTAATTAACCGTAAGATTAAAATTATTGGATGTGGCCGAAATCGTTCCGATAGCTTTTACAATATTTGCATAGGCAGAAATCTGACTTCCCATTGTAACAGGAGCAATATTTAAAGTCATAACCACCTCCTGATTTAGATGTATGCTAAAAGTGCTTGCGACCGGACTTCTGGCGGCAAATGCTGAAATAATCTTCAAGGGAGTTCCTGTAACAATATTGGGAAACGAAAACGGAATACTGATTATAGTTTCAACATCAAACAGCTCTCCAAACCATCTTTTGCCTGATAAAATCAGATTATTTAATTCTTTTTCATGGAAGGCATAATCATCAAAGGTTTCTGCAATATGAGTAATATTACCAGTGGGTGTAGGTGAGTCGGCAATAATTTTCTGAATACCGGGTAATGAGGTTAGGAAATAATAATTATAATTGGAATACAAATGTTGGGAATGCTCAAATAGTTGCATTGTTGAATTGTAGTTCCAACTGATTGGCCCCTGAGCATAAAACAATATAAAGTCGCCACGGTTAAAAACCCCATCGGTGCCTCTTTCAATGAAAATATCTTTTTCAACAAGATCGTCTATTCTGGGTTCATTATTATTCAAGGGGAGCATTTTGTTGCCATTGCCAAACAGCCTTAGGGCATTAGGGTTGGCGAAACCCATTGCCTGAAGCTCTGAAAATGTCAACTGGTGAATTCCATCGTTTTCAACTCTAATTTTCACCCATTTTCCAGTGCTTAATACCGAAGTTGATGCAAAAGTGTTTTTTGGACTGGAAATCGATTGGTTTTTAGTGAAATCTTGTATAATATTTATTTCAAAAGAGACCAGTTTTTCAAACTTATTAGTAAACGGATTTTTTCTGATGGGAATTAATTGAAAATTAATATATGGCACTTTTCTTTGGAAAAAAAGTTTTGTTTCAAGAATAATTTCGTTTTCAGGAATGAACCAATTACCAAGAGCAGCTAATTCTTCAGGTAACAAATCAGCATATAATTCATTACTTAAGCTTACCCTGAAGTTTTGATAGTCAGAGTCAACTCTTATCAACTCAAAAAAAACCGGAACAGGGCTGTCAGTTGATTGATAGGTGGCATTTTCAAAATGTAAAATCACTCTTTTTTCAGGCAATTCGTTCTGTTCGTATGGCAATATTATTTCCTTTGGAGCTTTCCAATTAATAGTTCTTTTTAAAACTATTTGTGAAAATACAAGCTCGGAATAAAGCAAAAAAAAGATAATTAGTAAAGCCGGTTTTTGCATTTGTTTTGATGGTACAATTTTCCGGTGAATTTAATAAATTGACTAATAGTTCAAAACAGAGGATTAAAAATTCAAAAAACAAGAAGTAAACGGTAACATTCTGCTTAATATTGTCGTATTAAACTGTTGTAAACGGGAGAAGCTGATATTTTAAAATAGAAACCACAAATATTGATTTTCTGTTTTTATTATCTCAGGCTCTAATTAATATGATTTTCATGTGTTTTCACGATGTAGCGTCCTTTTCTTTCAACAATAAGCAGGCATTAAATATAGCTATTCCTGGCGGAACACAGCCTGCTGAATATTGCTTGGGATACAGAGAGCATTGCTCCAAATTAGACAAATTTCAATTTACAGGAATATTTAAATACTATTTTGTTCATATGATCAATACTGATAATTTCAGTATATAAATAACAAGTGTTGTCAAATTATAACAAAATAGACGATGTAAGTTGCTAAAAGTATAAATGAATTAAAAAAGAAAAAATATCCGGCCGAAGAAATGTTCTAAATTTTAATATTTTTGTAAATAACTTTGAATTGGTTTATTGAAATTATTATTTTTGAATTTAAGTATAAAATCTGCTTATTATGAAGGCTAAATTAATTTTTCCACTATTTGTCTTAACTGTTATTGCTTCATCCTGTGGTCTTTTAGGCGGAGGTAAAAATGCAGCAACTTCAGCTAAAACAGGCTGGTCATACAATGACCCCGAAACTGGTGGGTTTGAAGTTAACCAAGAGATGGAACAGCAACCCGGTCCAGGTTTGGTTTTTATTGAAGGGGGTACCTTTACTATGGGCCGTACACAAGAAGATGTTATGTTCGATTGGAACAATGCTCCGCGTAGAGTAACAATTAGTTCATTTTATATCGACGAAACTGAGGTTAGTAATGTTGATTATCGTGAATATCTTCATTGGATAAGCAGGGTATTTGGTGCGGAATTTCCGGAGGTTTACCAAAGGGCGCTTCCCGATACCACGGTATGGAGAAGTCCGTTGGGCTATAACGAACCTTATGTGGAAACTTATTTCAGGCATCCTGCCTATAATGATTATCCCGTAGTTGGTGTAAACTGGCTTCAAGCAGTTGATTATAGCAATTGGAGAACCGACAGGGTTAACGAAAAAAGGCTTATTGATGCAGGTATTCTCGATTGGGATCCTGATCAGACGGGTAGTAATAATTTTAATACAGAAGCTTATCTGGCTGGTAAATATGAAGGGTTGGTTAGAGATAATCCTACAAATATTGTTACTGGCGAAGAAAGACGGGTGAGATTTGAAGATGGCTTGCTACTTCCAAAATACAGGCTTCCGACCGAAGCTGAATGGGAATTTGCAGCACTTGGTTTAATTGGAATTACATATGAGGAAAGAGTTTACGGCCGAAGGATTTTTCCATGGGATGGCCATCACCAACGTAATGACAGCAGAAAATATTTAGGCCAGATGAGAGCAAATTTTGTTCGCGGACGTGGTGATTTTATGGGTGTTGCAGGTGACTTGAACGACAAGGCCGAAATTACTGCTCCTGTAAGATCGTTTTGGCCAAATGATTACGGATTGTATAATATGGCAGGTAATGTTAATGAATGGGTACAAGATGTTTATCGTCCGCTTTCACATGAAGACGTTGATGAATTCAGGCCTTTTAGAGGAAACGTTTTTGAAAAGCTCGAAATAATTGATGGAGAGGTTGTTGTCGACAGCCTTGGAAGGTTACAAAGAGTCCCAATTACTGCGGAAGATGTTCGCGACAGGCTTAATTTCAGTCGTTCTGATTACCGAAATTATCGCGATGGCGATAGAACTTCCAGTGTTTTTTTCGAAGATGATACAGAGAATGAAGGTAGAGAGGAAAACCTCATGTATTCGCAGAGAGACGGTGATTTTACTTCTCTCATAAGTGATGAGGTAAGAGTTTACAAGGGGGGGTCATGGAGAGATCGTGCATATTGGCTGTCTCCCGGAACCCGTAGATTCCTTTATCAGGGTTCAGCAAGGGATGACTTAGGCTTCCGTTGTGCCATGAACAGTGTAGGATCGCCTGTTGGAATGGGTGTTAGATGATAAATTTTTCTGAATAAATACTAAAAACCTCATTAATTTAATGGGGTTTTTTATTTTTGCTTATGCAAATTCATGAAATATACAAGGTGTATCTGCAGCATCCAATTGTTACAACCGATAGCAGAAACCCTTCTCAAAACAGTATTTTCATAGCCCTTAAAGGAGCAAAATTTAATGGGAATCATTTTGCGCTTGATGCTTTGAATGCTGGTTGTTCCTACGCTATAGTCGATGAGCTACCAGAGTTTGTTGATTACCGGATTATTTTAGTTGACAATTGCCTGGAAACACTTCAGGAGCTTGCAAATTACCACCGATGCCAATTAGGTCTCCCGGTAATTGCAATTACCGGTTCAAATGGAAAAACCACTACAAAGGAATTAATATCACGGGTTCTGGAAAGAAAATTCAAAATTATTGCCACATCAGGGAATCTTAATAACCATATTGGGGTTCCCCTCACACTGCTGAGCCTGAAAAAGGATACCGAACTGGCAGTGGTTGAAATGGGCGCGAATCATATAGGTGAAATTAAAGAATTATGTGAAATTGCAGAACCCGATTTTGGTGTAATAACAAATATTGGGAAGGCCCATCTTGAGGGATTTGGATCGCCCGCAGGAGTTGTAAAAGCAAAAAATGAACTTTATAATCACTTGATTAATGCAGATGGTACTGTATTTGTAAATTGGAATAACCCTATTTTGAAAAATTTGTTAATTGATTTTAAAGTTCGGCTTTATAAATATGGAGCGTCCGATGATTGTGATTGTATGGGGGGAATTGAATCAACCGCCGGACCATTGACTTTTGGTTTTTATCATGCTGAAACAAATAAAAAATACTCGGTATCCACCAATTTATTCGGAAGTTATAATTTTGAAAATGCATTATGCGCAGTGGCAGTAGGAATGTTTTTTAAGGTTCCGCCAATCGATATTATTGATGCTTTAGAATTATATGAGCCAAAAAACAATCGCTCCCAGCTAATTAAAACACTCCATAACCAAATTGTTATGGATGCCTACAATGCAAATCCTTCAAGCCTGAGAGCTGCAATTGAAGAGTTTTCGAAGCAGGAAATTGCCGATAAGGTATTCATCCTGGGCGATATGTTTGAAATGGGCGATTACAGTGAAATGGAACATGAGGCGATTCTTACATTGCTTGATTCGCTTACTGGTATTGAGTGTATTCTTGTCGGAATTGAATTTATAAAAACAGCAAAAGGAAGATATTTAAGTTTCCCAAATGTTGAAAGTTTAATTGCTCATCTTCAGGTAAATCCATTCAAACAGAAAAATATTTTAATTAAAGGTTCCAGAGGTGTCCAACTTGAAAAATGCCTCGATTTCCTTTAATTTTTCCATGAATTTTAATGGGGAATTATCAATAGGATCCAAAAATCATCTTGTCGTATAAGTATTCAAGCTGCACTGGGTTTGACTTTTCATACAGCAAAAAAAGTAAACAAAAAATACCGCCTCCAATAAAATACTTACTGTTAACTTTGGGTTTATTAAATGTTAACCCTACAGCAGTGTAAAATTTTAATAATTTCAGGTTAGTTTTAAAATCATTAACTTTGCGAAAATTTCTGCAACCCCGGAATTATTAATATTATTAATTCTTAAACCAATACATGGATGAAAAATCGCATAATGAGCCAGATTGACAGGCTGATGGGACTAAGGTATAAATCGCATCCATGGCATGGAATATTTATTGGAAATGAAGCTCCTGAGGTAGTTACCTGCTTCATTGAAATGGTGCCGACAGATACCGTTAAGTATGAAATAGATAAAGAATCGGGATATCTGAAAATAGACCGACCACAAAAGTATTCAAATGTAGTACCAGCGCTTTATGGCTTTATCCCGCAAACATACAGCGGGTCAAAGGTAGCTTCAATAAGTAATGTTCAAACAGGAAGAAAGGATTTGAAGGGAGATGGAGACCCTATTGATATATGCATTCTAACAGAGAAAACTATCAGCCATGGAGATATTTTAGTACAGGCCAGGCCAATTGGCGGTTTTAGAATGATAGACGGTCAGGATGCGGATGATAAAATTATTGCCGTTATGAATAACGATGCTGTTTACAATAACTTCAGAGATATTTCAGATATTCCGAATGCTGTAATTGACAGGTTAAGGCATTATTTTCTTACCTATAAGGACCTTCCGGGAAATAAAAGAGACTGCGAAATTACTCACGATTATAACGCCACTGAAGCAAAAGAAATAATAAAACAGGCAATAAATGATTATCGTGACCGCTTTGGGATAATGGATTTTTTGTCTGCCGATGATTAATACCTTTAATTTCTTTATGCCGATTCGCAATTAACATTTTTGAATTTGCAGGGATTCTTTTTATTACCAAAAAATTCCCACACATTGAGAATTGAGTAAATTCTCATCAAATACTTAAATCTGACTTAGTATTTAATTTCTATTACAGATAAAATCCTGTTTTCATCCATTCTAAACTAATCAACCCTTATGCTTATAGCGTTTAATTTTTTGCGTTGGAGTCTTCTCAAAAGGATCTTTCTGGAAAATAATTGTAGAAATTCTGGAAAATTTACTTACTTGTTCGTTTACTGCTAATTTAATTTCTGCAAGGTGTTTATTAATATATTCCTGAATATTCTCCTGGGCTTCTTTGGCAGATTGTTTTAAATGGAGAACCTTTTTCTCCAGCTCTTCATAGTTAAGATGAACCCTGGCAGCAATTTTTCCTTTAATTTCATATACAATGGATTCTAATACCAGGCTTTGTTTATTTATAATTTCCTCAATATCTTCAGGATAAATGTTTTTACCGCTTGGTCCAACAATAATATTCGTAATCCTTCCTTTGATATACAAATAGTTATTCCTGTCAAAAGCGCCTAAATCTCCTGTTCTGAACCATCCGTCATCGGTGAATACAGTTGCTGTTATTTCCGGATTTTTGTAATAACCAATCATTACGTTGTCGCCTTTGGCAACAATTTCTCCCTCACCTGTTTGCGCATCAATATTTATTAGTTTCAACTGCTGTCCCTCTAAACAATAACCTGTTGATTGCATTCTTGTCTTTGAGGGCGGAGAACCTGCAAGCAGAGGAGCAGTTTCAGTCAAACCATATCCAATTGCATACGGAAATCCTCCCTCGCGAAGAAACCGTTCAGTTAGATAGGAAAGTTTAGCTCCACCAATACCAAAAAATTTTATATGACCACCAAAGGTTATTTTCAGCTTCTTTATCGCAACTTTATGTAAAAGTTTTCGGGTAGGAGGAAATGAATAAATTCCTTTTAAAACTTGGTTTTTAGTAAATTTCGGTAGAACTTGTTGATTAAAAATTTTTTCGATTATTAATGGCACAGTCAGCATTAATGTTGGTTTAACTGTTTGCAGGGCTGGCAACAAAACACTTGCCGTAGGCGGTTTCTCAAGATAATAAATAGTTGCACCAGAATAAAACGGCAGGAGAAATCCAATTGTACACTCGTAAGTATGCGCCAGGGGTAATACTGAAAGAAATCTGTCGCCAATATCAATTGGCTGTATATGGGAAGCTGCAATGGTGTTGGATACCAGGTTTTTGTGTGTTAGCATTACACCTTTGGGTTGGCCTGTAGTGCCCGAAGTATAAAGTATTGCAGCAACATCGCCTTCAACAGGTTTTGAAAATGTAAAAGTTGGTAATACATTTAAGACGGCAGAATTGTTTGTAGGGTTTAATTTTACAAGGTCAAGTATTAAAAAATCATCAAGCCTAATCACAATTTCAATATTTGCAGGCAAATTATTCAAGAGTTTTTCACTTAAACGTTCCGACACGAAAATAACCTTGGCATCGGAATGACTTAAAATTTTATTAATGTCGGCTGCTGGAAAGTCTGTAAGGATTGGTATCGTAACCATACCAGCTATTGTAGTTGCAAAATAGGCAATACCCCAGTTGGGCATATTCTGGCTCAAAAGCGCAATTTTATCACCCTTTTCCAACCCTTGTGCAAGAAGAAAAGCAGAAATTGAAATTGCATGGTCATTTACCCCCTTGTATGTCAGGGGATTTTTATCTACAAATGCCAGAGCAGGAAGATCAGAATATTTTTTACAACTTAAAGCAAGTAAATGCTCAAGAGTTTTGTTTTGCTCAATTGCCATTTTAAATGGGGGTGTTAAATAATAAAATTAAAAGGAAAGAACCACAAAGATAGGTTAATTAATTAATTTAATTTGACGGAAAGCATTATTTATTCGATTGGTTCTACCGGCCACTGTTTATTGTATTAAAGCTTTGTTTTGGTATAAATATAAATTAATGTTTGTCAGACAAGTATTCTACTCCGCCCCAAATATTAATCTTTTTACCGATAAAATAATTTTCCCAATTTTTTGTTTATTAAAAAAGTATTAGTTACTAACTTTGATAAATAAACTTCAACCATTAAATGTTTAGAAATGAAAAGAATTATATTAATTGCCGGAATTATCCTTGGTTCATACACACTAATTGATGCCCAACAAGCGGGAACAGGTGTTTCAATATCTTTCGATAAGGAAGTTCATGATTTTGGAAGGATATATACTAATAATACGCCTGATGGCAAAGTTGAGTTTAAAATTTATAACAAAGGAACTAGACCCTTAATTCTTACTAGCGTGAGAGCCTGCTGTGGAACAGTTGTAAGGGAATTTACCAGTCAACCAATTGCCCCAAATGATTCGGGGGTAGTTAGGGTTGAATTACGTGTGTTTCCGCAGCCTCACAAAATCAACAGAACCGTTACAATACAATCGAATGCTGAAAACCGTCAAACAGCTATTTTACGCATTACAGGCGAAGTGGTTGAACCACCCGACAGTTCTCTGAGATTATAATTACTGAGGTCTTCCTACAGGAATTAAGTAAAGCGGTACTTCGTTTTGTGGCAGGTCAAGTATATCTTTTATATTGTCATCATCAAAGGCCCCAATCATAACCGCTCCAAAGCCTAATGATACGGCCTGAAGGTTAAGATTTTGAGCCGCATGACCTACTTCCATATATACATACCTGATACCTCTGTTGCCATAGCGGCGGGTAGTGCGTTCATATACTGCCGAAATTACAAAAGTAGCAGGGGCATTGCTTATCATTTGTTGTCTTAAGGCTGCATCTGCCAGGCGGCTGCGCAGATCACCCGTTTGAACCATTTCCAGAGAATGTGTGCTTGGAATATATTTGTATAGACCTGGCTGCAATTGGGTTACACGGCCGGCTACAACATATATTTCGAGTGGAAATGTTGCCCCTGCTGAAGGTGCAGCTCTAAACCCCCTGGCCGGAAGGGTTATTCCCTGAGCAGCCCAAAGCATTTGACCAACCTGAGTAAGATTTAAAGGATCGCCCCTGTAGGTGCGAATTGAGCGTCTTCTTAAAATGGTTTCTTCAAGGCTTACCTGCCCTTCAAGAGTTGGATGGGGCAATTTAATTGTATTTTCCTGCATAGTGGAGGCCTCTTTTTTTGAATAATCGTTCACGCTGTTAGAACCGGACAACAAAAAAAACGAAATTGTCAGAGCGGGAATAATCAGGAATGTTTGTTTTAATTTAGGTTTCATAATATTATTAATTTGTTAGTAATTGTCGGGTTGAAGAGCCAGGAGAACAAATATTCATTGTTACACAGGTTAATAAGATTGCAAGTTTGATTTTAATAATTAACATCCGCAAAAATCAACCTCTCCAGTTCTTTTCAGCTACAGGTTTATTTTCAAGAATAGTTTCAACTTTACTTAATACTTCGTCTGTTAATAAGCTTACTGCAGCAGACGATTTCAGGTTGGCTTTTAATTGCGATTCATTTGTGGCTCCAAGGATAACAGTACTCACATTTTGATTTTTAAGACACCAGGCAATTGCCATTTCAGCCAGGCTAATTCCAAGTTGTGCAGCTAAACTGTTGAGTTGCTCAGCCTTTTTTATTTTTACTTTACCCTCGGGAGTTTCAAATCTTTTTTTCAGCCAATTGTATTCTGAAAGCGCAAGCCTGCTTCCGGCAGGAATTCCCTTTGCATATTTGTTAGTAAGAATACCGCTTGCTAGAGGACTCCAGATAGTTGTGCCAAGACCTATTTCATGGAAAAGCGGTAAATACTCCCTTTCGAGTTTTTCGCGATGTAACATGTTGTATTCGGGTTGTTCCATTAGCGGAGGAATAAGCCTGTTGTGTCTGGCAATATGCCACGCTTCTTTAATTTGGGCAGCACTCCATTCGCTGGTTCCCCAGTAAAATGCTTTTCCCTGTTGTATAATGTGGTTCATTGCCCAAACAGTTTCTTCGATTGGAGTAAAAAGGTCGGGGCGGTGACAAAATATAAGATCAACATACTCCAGTTGTAATCTTTTAAGCGCTGCATCGGTGCCTTCAATTATATGTTTCCGCGATAATCCGGTATCATTGGGGCCTGAACCTCCCCAAAAATTTTTTGTTGAGATTACCAGATCACTTCTTTTCCAACCTGCCTTTTTCAATACTTTGCCCATTATAATTTCTGACTCTCCATTGGCGTAAACCTCTGCATTATCAAAAAAATTAATGCCTGAATCGTAGGCAACTTTCATAAGATTATATGCTTCATTAACTCCTATTTGAGTACCGAAGGTTACCCAAGAGCCAAATGAAAGAGAGGAGATTTGCAGTCCTGATTTTCCTAAAAATCTATATTCCATAAAACTTTATTTGTATCAAAGTTATAAAAAAATCACCGTACAAGCCAACGAAATTCTAAATTGCCTAATAATTAAGATATTTTAAGAAAAATTTGAAAAAAATTTAAACCTATGTTTATATACCGGAAACAGGGATTTGAATTTTGTGGTTATAATTCTAATTTAAAAACTGTCGCAAAGAATTGTACTCTAATCAATAACCATTTATCATTCATGTACATGATAGATTTTCATGTTAAACCGGATTTTTCGAATTTATCACACTCTTTTTTAAAGTTAATTAATCTAAAAACTCGGGAAAAGGTGCAATTAGCTCTGATTTTGCCCGTTACATGAAAAATATTACCAGAGAAGGATTAATCTGGCAAGAAAATATTCCGAGTAATCTTAAATCCTTATAAAACCGGCTGATGTCAATTATTTAGTTTTGAATTAGTCTAAAAAAATTGTATTTTTGCCATTATTGTTTTGGGCAGGGATGAAAAAATATTTACATCTTTTACTGATTTTACCTATAATCTGGTTATTTTATAACCGGGCAGCCAATTGGCATTTTCATGAATTGCCCAACGGAATTGTTATTGAACATGCACACGTTTATAACAAATCGGGAGACCCTGCCGAATCACCATTTGAAAATCATACCCACACCGATTTCGAATACTTTTTGCTGGACATTGCTTTCAGGGCAGTCCTGATTTTACTCATTTCAGTAGTATTTTTCCTTTTTTTCAGAAGCTTACTGCAAATCTATACAGAGAGAAAGCAGTTAGTTTACCTTATTCCAATTCATGCGGGGCTTCCTCCTCTCAGGGCTCCTCCTTCTGTTTGATTTCATAACAAATTTTATTTTCCATTCTCATTAATTGGTTGATGTATTCATCATCCAATTCCATTTATTTATTATAAAATTATTTAATTTATGAAAATCAAATTATTCCTCATAGTTTTTGTTCTATTACTGCCATTGTTAAAATTAATCGGGCAGGAAAGAACTGACGCCAATGTATTTGGTCACGTTTTAAATGCCAGGGATGGGGAGCATGTTCCTTTTATTAATCTTATTATTGAAGGAACTCATATTGGCACAATAACCGATGTATCTGGTCATTTTAAAATTACTAATATTCCCGAAGGTTCACACCGACTAATTGTTGCAGGAATGGGATATAAAACTGCAACGGCCGATTTCGAAATAACCCGGAATCAAACTCTTGAGATCAATATTACTGTTGAATATGTAGGAATTAACGTCGAAGAGCTTGTTATAACTTCTTCACCGACCCAAAGCGGATTCAGGTATCAGCCAGATCAGGTTTTTATCGGTGAAGAGCTTTTGAAAAGAAGCGAAGCATCTTTTGGAGAAATGATAAACGGCGAGCCTGGTGTTGCTATGCGTTCTTTCGGGCCAATAACATCGCGTCCGGTAATCAGAGGGTTAGATGGCGATCGTATTCTTGTTCTTGAAAATGGTGAGCGTATGGGCGACATTTCAGCAACGGCAGCCGATCATTCTATTGCGCTAGACCCTCTTGCAATAACCCGACTTGAAGTGATACGTGGTCCCGCAAGCCTTCTTTACGGTTCAAACGCTCTGGGAGGGGTTGTTAATCTTATGACTACAGATATTCCCGACAGGTGGGATTTAGGTTCATCAGGAGTTTTATCTCTTAAGGGAGCCAGCATGAACAGAATGGGAGCAGGCTTTGCACGATATACTTATGGAGGCGAAGATTTTTCTTTTTCAGGACGTTTTGCATACCGTCAGGCCGGAAATGTTAATACACCCGACGGAGTTCTTCCGGGAACCGAAATGGATAATTATGACGGCGCAATTGGTTTTGGCATTGATAACGAATTTTTGAATGGAGGCCTGAGTTTATCATTAACCGGACAAAATTTCGGAATTCCTGAATTTGTTGAAAATCCTAATGAGGGGATTGAACTGCAATTTCAGCGGCAAGCTATACAGGGAAGATTTATTGTTGAAAATAAAGGATTTTTCGACCGGGTGCAAGCCCGTTTTAATGCAACCCGCATGGAGCAGCAGGAGGTGGAATGGGCACGCGTTGATAATACTATTGAAGAAAGTGTAGGTCTTGAATTTGGTAAAACGGCAATTAGTTCTACCATTACCTTACAGCATAAACCAGTAAATATTTTTGATCGCGGCGCCGTTGGCTTTAATTTACATGGTCATGAACTTATGATATCCGGTACAGATATTTTTATACCAGACGAGCGAAGATTGAGTCTTGGTGTTTTTACTTTTCAGGAAATACCATTGTCAAGAACTTTGCGTTTGCAATTTGGCCTTAGGTTTGATTACATGTATGCCGGTGCTTTACCAAATGAGCGCTTTCCTGATATAAAAACCAACAGGAACACAATAAATTATTCAGGTTCCTTTGGATTCAATTATAGACCCCTTGAAGGACTTGAAATGGGGGGGCAATTTGCCCGTTCTCATAGAAATCTCAGAGTGGAGGAATTATTTGCTGATGGTGTACACCTTGGAGCAGGAACATTTGAATTAGGAGATGTAAATTTGAATGACGAAATAGGACAGGGAGCTGATTTGTTTTTTATTTGGGAAAATGGAATTTTGCAATTCGAATTGGCGACGTTTGTTAACTATTTCCGGAACTATATTATTTTTCAGCCTACCGGAACTATTGAGCCTGTTTCAGGGTTTCCGATATACCGTTATGAGGGCGATGTAGCAAGGTTTGTTGGTGGTGAATTTTCTGTAGGATTTCATCCGCTGAAAAATCTTAGCATGGATTTCGGTATAGATTATGTTGATGGACGCAGATTATCTAATAGCAGACAATTTATTCCGTTTATACCTCCATTCCGGTTCAAAACAAATATAGAGTACGATTTTGAATTTGGATGGTTAGAGGCTGAAGTCCATCATGCAGCTAAGCAAGACCGTGTTGCCCCGGAGGAGGATGTAACTAACGGTTACACCTTGCTGGGATTTACTGCTGGATACAGGTTACAGGCTGCCGGAAAACACGTGATTATTCTACGTGTTGACAATTTACTAAACACCAGATACCGCGATCACCTTTCAAGAATTGAGGGCAGAAATTTTCCCATGCCCGGAAGAAATATCAGTTTGGCTTACAGGTGGTTTTTGTAAAGCTTAGCTTAAAGTACCATTAATTTAAGCCAGCATATTTTAATGAGATTTCTTTAATTATTATGAAACCTGCCTTGTATTGAAGGTGGGTTTCATATTTTTAGAAAAAGGTTTTCTTTTTGGAGAAACACTGCAGGAATGAAAATTGAAATTTTATTTTATGTCAGGGTCTAACTTCTTTTTTTAAGCGAAATCATTTTATCAAGCAATTCATCAGTTTCTGAGGGTGTTAAATTTCCCTGTTTAAGTTTTTGTTCAATTTCGGCAAGGGGTTCTTCTTTTTTTTCATTAACAGGGCTGGTCTGAGGTATTTCTCCAATTTCATCACGGAGTTTATTAACTAAATCATTTAGCATTTGTTCGAAGGGCCCGCGCATGTTTTCCGGAATGTCGTCTGGCAGAAAAACTTTCATCCGGTCATAATTTTCAATCATCATCTTAAAATTATGGTAAAATGGCGAATTACCTGCAAGATTTTCATTTTCCATTTTTGCAGCAAAGCGTTTAAAAAGTTCCATCAGTTGATCAATTTTTTTCCTGAAAGACTCACTATCCTGATCCATAGAATTTTGATTAAATATTTTGTAAAGTTAACGATTGTTTAAATAATATTTTACACAATTTATAAGCGTATGGATTGACTTTAAATTTAATTAACTGTCTGTAATACGGCCAATTAAAATCGGCAAAAAATTTTCGTCAATTTTTATTTTAAATTGCGAGTTTATTAAAATACAGCATTATAAGAAGACAAATTGTTTCTTCAAAGAAGATCCTGCAGTTTGTAATTTTCTTCCAAATAATTTTACTAAAAAAAGATATAATAACATTTGTTACTTTTGTATTAATTGCTCTTATCGGCCAAAGAAATTTGTTAATTTTTTTTAAATATTCGGCTAACATTATGGAACCTGCAAATAAATACGAAACGGTTACTTTGGGAGCGGGCTGTTTTTGGTGTGTTGAGGCAATTTTCGCCCGTCTAAAAGGTGTATTAAGTGCTACACCAGGATATTCTGGTGGAGAATTGAAAAATCCTTCTTATAAAGACGTTTACACAGGCACCACAGGTCATGCCGAAGTTGTTCAGGTGGTTTTTGATCCTTCGGTAATTTCTTTTGCGAAATTATTGGAAATTTTTTTCAAAACACATAATCCTACAACTTTGAATAGACAAGGAGAAGATATTGGAACACATTATCGCTCGGTCATTTTTTACCATAACGAGGAGCAAAAAAGGATTTCCACGGAAATTATAAGCTTACTGGAAAAAGAAAAAATTTGGCCAAATAAAATTGTTACAGAAATTTCACCTTTCGGGGAGTTTTACAGAGCTGAAAATTATCATCAGGAATATTTTGCAAATAATTCAAACGAGGCTTATTGCAAAATGGTGGTTGCGCCTAAAATAGCCAAATTTGAAAAATTATTTAATGACTACCTTGTCAAAAGCTTATAAATCGGCCTCTTCTTCCTCCGGCAAAGTATCTGTAATCAAGATAATAAAGAACTTTTATTGAAAAGCTATTAATCTGCGAGTCGTCAAGAAAATTTCTCATATTCCTGAAGTAATTAGTAATCAGTTCATTTTGCTCCGATTCTATGATATTTTGCCAAACTGCTGTCATTTGACTTCCCGGGGCAAAATTCCATGTAAGCCTTAAATCAATTGTGAAAGCATTAAAATTGATATCTGGTACTCCGGTAAAATGATTTACATCTTGCAAAGTTCCATCTTCCTGCAGAAGAAAATAACGATCCTTATAATCAACTTTTGACCAATAATGGCGAAGGTCAAAACCAAGTGATAAATTATTATTGAAAATATAATTTGAACTAAATTCATTTTCAAGAGTAGTATTATCACGTAAACCAAAAAATATATTATTGATATCGGTGTGGTGTACGTAACCAATGTCATTTTTATTTATGGACTTTTCAAAATTAACGGCAAAATTTAAACGGTTTGATGCCCTGAAGTAGGGGTTGACTTCAAATGAAAGACTACGCTGGTTATATGCTGAATTGATTGTTGAATAATTAATATCTCCGCTAAAAATAAGTTTATTGCGGTGATCAGTGGAAAATCGGAAAAACATATCAAATTCTGGTCCGGTTTCAAAAAATCGCCCCTGTACTCTTGGCTCAAAGTAGTCACGGCTGCCTAATGGTTCAATTGATGTATGAATTGCGGTAAAGAATCTTGATTTCCACAAGGCCCTTAATGTGTAGCCAAAAGCCAGGTTAGTGAAATCTCCATGCTCATACATTCGTCTGTAATCTGCATATACACCGCTCGAAATATTAAGCAAATTCCAGAAAGGTTCAAAAACATGGTAGCCTAATGAAATTCTGTCTGACACCAAATTATTTCTGCGCAAAAATCCAAGATCGTTCTGATGATAGGTATTATTAATGGCTTCTCTGGTATAATTATATTGCCAGGTACCTCCGAATTTTCCAATACTGATATTGTATTTATAACCGAAGGTATCATCAGTATCTCTGTAATATTGCTGGCTTAAGGCAGCAACTCCACTAAATCGGAACATTCGCGATTTGTCAAGAAATCGGAATTCGGTTCCTGTAATATTACCTGTATAGCCATTTCGCAAACCCGCCACATTAGTATTTACCAAACTTACAAACGAATTGTTTTTTAGGCTCTGGTCAAATACAACCAGGTTGTAATTTGTAAAGGGTTGTGTTTTGAATTCTCTTTCTGCGCCTGTAATTGTATCGCGAAGAATGGCATGACTTGCTGCCGTCATAGCATTAAAAACTCCTATTCCGAGGCCTTGTTGGGTACGTCCCGATAATTTTGTGGCGTTAATTAACCTTGTTTCTATCGGATTAAAATCTACAATTTCGTTTTCAGTGATTGCCCAATGTGCCCCCCTGAAACCTGATGGCCGGGAGCCAACTCTTCTGGAGTAGAAAAGGTCGGCCTTATTGAATAATTCTGTTCCTTCGGTAAAAAACTGTCTGTTTTCATCGTATCTAACCTCAAAAGGAGTAAGGTTTAATACCTTTTCGTCTGCTTGTACCTGCCCGAAATCGGGTATCAGTGTCATATCAACAGTAAAACTTTCATTAATTCCATATTTAACATCCATTCCGCCATTTATAAAACTTTCCCATCCGGCGCCAAACCCGTTTCTTTCGAGGTAAGTAGAGGCGTAAGGGAATAAAGCCAGACGAATCGGGGGTCTAACACCCTCAATACCGGTAAGCAGGCCCATTGATGCTACAACGTCGCTAATTTCACGGTTTACAAAATTCCAACTCGATGTTTCCCTTGTTCTGCGTATTTCACGCCAGAAATTAATGCCCCATTGCTGAATATCGGTAGAAGGAAAGCGAAGTGCGGAGTACGGTATTCTCATTTCAACTTCCCACCCCTCGTCTGTAATTCTGGCGTTACTGCTCCATACGGCATCCCAGCTTACATCTCCAGATCTTCTTGGTCCTCCGCCGTTATTGCCTGTTCCATGCGATATATTTATGTCGGTTTGTACTTCCGAGGCCGCAACTTCGAATGTAAAACCATTAATTCCGTCATCAAAAGGATTGATATTTATCCAGAATCTGTCAGCATTTAGGTGATCACCACCATCACGAAGGCTAATTTCTGCCAGTATTTTTTCAGACTCCGGGTCGAGCATTCTCGCTCCAATATACATGTAAAAATCATCATACATAACCCATACAAAGCTCTCAAACGATGCAGGTCTGTTATTGTAGGGCTCATATTGCAAAAACCCTGTAGCAGGTTCAACTGTATTCCAGATAGAATCGTTTAATACCCCGTCTATTACGGGAGGTACATTTATTCTGAATGTTTTCAGGCTTTTTCTCTCGGTTTGAGCATGGCCATTAGATAAACTAATGAGAAGCGTGAAAAATAAAAAACTGAGATAAATCGAAATTTTTTGACCGGGGTATAAGCGCATAATATCTATTAATTAATTAAGCGCAAAAATAATTTATAAAAGTCAATAAAATTTCCCGTGCATATAGCGAAACTGCCTTTTTAAATATTATTAACAAATTTAAACCCCGGCTCTTTTTTTAATTTTTTTAAAAGTAAGCGAGTTTGAATGCGATTCATTGTCAGGTTTAAGATATATTTTACGGTTATCAAACTCTACTTTGCCAAATGCCTGAATTATAGCTTGCGTATCAATATTCTCCACTTCAAATATGGAATGCCTGTTCATCATCTGAATTTTTCCAATTTTTACCTTATTCCCATTAAGCTGTTTTTTAACCAAATCAATAAGCGTGTTGGGGTAAATGCCATCTGCTTTTCCAACATTGATAAACATTCTGGAAACACCTGGCTTTTGTGAAAATTCGTGAAAATTTGCATGACCCTTAAAGTTTGGGTATTCAGGGTTCAATATTTTCTTGTTTTTTCTTGCCGAAGATTCTTCCTTTTGGTTGAGGTCCCTGGAATTTTTATAATAGGTTATGAATCTGTTAAACTCAAGAGATACCAATCGTTTAATAAGTTCTTCTTTGTCGAGCCAGGTAAGTTTGTTGAAAATTATTGGAAGATATGGTTCGATACCCGAGTGTTCTATTTCCACTTTTTCCAGTCTGTCAACCAAATGAAACAGTTGTTTTTCGCACACTTCCTTCCCGGAAGGAACCTGGGCCAACTGAAACTGTTTACCTATTTTATTCTCAATCTGACGGATGAAATGTTTTTCTTTCAGGTTGGCAATTACAATTGAAATACCTGCTTTACCGGCGCGGCCGGTACGTCCGCTACGGTGAGTATAGGCTGATGGGTCGTCGGGCAGATTATAATTAATTACATGTGTAAGGTCGTCAACGTCAATACCCCTTGCAGCAACATCGGTTGCAACCAATAGCTGTATACTTTTATATCTGAATTTTTGCATCACCGAATCTCTCTGAGCTTGCGACAGGTCACCATGAAGGGCCTCGGCATTATACCCGTCGGCAATAAGTTTGTCGGCTATTTCCTGAGTTTCTCTTCGGGTTCGGCAAAATACTATTCCGTAAATACTTGGATAATAATCTGCAAGTCGTTTCAGGGTCAGGTATTTATCCTTCGCATGAACCATATAACAAACGTGCTTTATATTTTCGGCGCCTTCGTTTTTCCTTCCTATTGTAACTTCAACAGGGTCGTTCATATATTTTTTGGCAATTTTTGAAATTTCAGGGGGCATGGTAGCCGAAAAAAGTAAAGTATTTCTTTTTGCCGGTAATTGAGCAAGAATTTCATCTATACTTTCGGCAAAGCCCATATTAAGCATTTCGTCAGCCTCGTCAAGTATTACCTTCGAAATACTATTAAGTTTTACAACTTTTCTTCCAATAAGGTCTATGAGTCTGCCGGGTGTTGCAACAATTATGTGAACACCCTTTTGTAGTCCCCTTATTTGTGTTTCCATGCTGGAGCCTCCATAAACGGGAAGTACTCTCAATCCACCAATATACTTTGAGTAATCTGTAAGGTCGTTGGTAATTTGCATGCATAATTCCCTTGTAGGGCACATAATTAGGACCTGCGGATTTTTATTTTCCAGATTAATCTGTTGAATAACGGGTAAGCCAAACGCCGCCGTTTTACCGGTTCCCGTTTGAGCCAATGCAATTATATCTGTTTCCTTGTTTAGTAAATGTGGTATTACCTGTTCTTGTACAGGCATGGGCTTTTCAAACCCAAGTTCTACAATTGCCCGTATTATTTCAGGAGCAATTGCCAATTCGTCAAAAGTTTTCATTAATTAATTAAAGTGTTAAGCCTTAAGGGTTTTCTGTGGCTTTCAGCGATGTTCAGGAGTGATTGACTCTTATCGTGTTCCAAATACTTATCCAAAATGCGGTTTTAAAAGAATGTGCAAAGTTAGTATTTATAATCGGAGATTGCAAATTTGAACAGTTAATATTGAAACTGAATCCGGAAAGAATCACAGCTTAATCTGGCTGTAATGCAGGTATACCAAGTTATATCTGAAGTTGTGGGCTTGTTTATAAATTCTCGGTGGATTAAAAGAAATACCAAGATTTATTCAATAAAAGATTTTTTGGATAGAATTTGTTAAACAAAAAACCACCATAAGTTGGTGGTTGTGGTGGGAGCTACTGGATTCGAACCAGTGACCCCCTGCTTGTAAGGCAGGTGCTCTGAACCAGCTGAGCTAAGCTCCCAATATTTTATTTTTTGCACCATCCCACCTCCATGGTAACAGGAATAGGCTCATAAACGGAGTGCAAATATAATTCACTTTTTTGAACTAGCAAACAAATAAATAAAAATCCTACACCATCTCTCAAATGATGCCAATAATTTAAATATGAATTAGTAAATCGATTACAACTAAGACATTGGATTCCTGAATTAAATATTAGCTACATACAAAATTTTTATTAATGTATGAACAACTTAATGCCTATGCCTGATTCATGTATTCCTGGGGAACATTTTCCCGAATTTTGCCCTAATAAATATTAATTCGCTGTTTTTCAAATGTAGGGCTGAAAATAAAATTAAGAAACAAAATTTGCCATCTCACATTTGATGCCTGGTTTGAGACAAAATATTCTTTAAAAATTAAAATTTAATTTTTTTTGAAAAAAATCAAAATATTTGAATATATTGTAATTAATACATTATCAGCTAATTAGCATTTAAGAGTTTGAATCTAACTACTTATGCATATCTGAAAAAGTTATATGTTAAATTTATTAAACCTTTAATACCGCTTGCTCTCGCAAAATCGCCATCGGCGGTGGCCAGTTCGCTATTGTACTGCTACAGCTTCTTGTCGATGTATTCCAAGTGCCGATCTATTTTGTTCTGGTTGTAGTAGTGTTTTTTGGAGTTCTGCGCCCTGAGCTTGGTGCTGTCGCATGCCAGAAGCGTACCACCGATTAGCGAAAAATTTCTGGCGATGCTCACCATGGCCCTGAACACCTGCCTGGTACTCTCCGCGTTGTCCCTGCGGAAGTTGGGGATGGTGTTTTGGCCGGAGCTTTATCCAGCCCCAAATGATTGAGCCTGCCGCCCAAAGCCCTTAGCCCTTCGCATATCTCTGTCAGGGAATCACAGCGACTAAGGATGCCAAATTGCATAGTAACCATATGCCTTCTGGTCCTGAACGCCTTGTAGTAGTGATCACCTTGATGCTTATTGATTAAGCCCTGTATGTTAACTGCATCAATCAATTTTAAAATTTGTTTTAAAATCGGCTGTCCGACAAAACGA
>BBPF01002754.1_pt3 | contig 44476 bp, 40 predicted proteins | sample 1343921 | NCBI WGS metagenome assembly BBPF01 (sample SAMD00019090, study PRJDB2971) | groundwater metagenome | isolation source: The Cedars highly-alkaline
AAATTTTCAGTGATGCAGTTTAATTTTAAATAACGGTGCCAAAACTACATAGATTCTTTTCACAAATTTATGGAACGGGGTCGTGACCATGCCCTCCCCAGGGGTTACAAGACAATACTCGTTTTACTGATAACCAAAAGCCTTTAAAAGGTCCGTGTTTTTTTAAAGCTTCAATACTGTAAACCGAGCATGAGGGGAAATAACGGCAGGTTGAAGGCAGGAGTGGAGATATAACATACTGGTAAAACCTTACCAAAGCAATCAGAAGAATGTTAATTACCTGTTTCAATAACCAATAAAAATTTTTGAAAAGCTTTAACAAGCGCAGTTTCAATATCTTTGTATTTTAAAATATCATTATGAAAATATAGGATAATAATTGAGTAATTGTTTGCCTTGTTAATTAAAGGCTCGTACAAAATATGTTTGTTCTGTCTGTATGCTTCACGCATTCTTCTTTTTACAAGGTTTCTTTTAACAGCCAGGTTAATTTTTTTTTTTGATACCACAAAAGCTGTTTCAACCGGAATTTTTTTTACACCCGGGTTAACTATCCATAGAATTTTTAACGGGAATATTGAGAGACCCTTGCCCTGTTCAAAAATATTTTCAAAGGTTTTACGACTGCATAGCCTTTCTTTTTTAGAAAGCGTAAAGATTTTATTTGACATGACAGCCAAAGATAAAAATATATTTCTGCGCGGGAGGGAGTTTTTCTATTTATGATTGTTTTTATTGTTTTCCTTTATATATTGCTCTAAAGCTAAAGGCATGGAAGATGCTTTTGGATTGGGAGCGTGAACATCAAGTCTCAGACCGGCCTTTTTGATGGCTTTTGCAGTGGACAACCCAAAACAACCAATTTTGGTGTTATTTTGCACAAAGTTAGGGAAATTATCAAAAAGGGATTTAACTCCTGCAGGGCTGTAAAAAACCAGCATGTCGTGATCAAGTTCCTTAATATCGGACATATTGCTGCTTACAGTACGATAAAATATAGCCTTGGTGTACTTAAGCTTGTATTTATCCAGTAGTTTGTGAACATCTGCTTTGTGAACATCCGAAAGCGGAATAAGAAAATTTTCTTCGGAATGTTTTAAAACCACTTTTTCAATGGTGGATTTAAAATCATTGTCGCCGTAAAAAATTTTTCTTTTGCGGTAAACTATATATTTCTGGAGATAATGGGCTATAGCTTCCGAAACGCAAAAATACTTCATAGAGTCGGGAATCGTAATTCTAAGCTCCTCGCAAATTCTGAAAAAATGATCGATTGCGGTACGGCTGTTGAAAATAACTGCAGTATGAGCAAGAATATCAATTCTCATTTGACGGAATTCCTTTGCCGAAATGCCCTCAATCTGATTAAATGGCCTGAACTCAAGTTTGAGGTTAAAATCCTCAGCGAGATCAAAATAGGGAGATTTTTCAGTTATAGGCTTGGGTTGCGAAACAAGGATCTTTTTTATTTTTGACATAATGTTGACATAATGTAAAATAAACCTCTCTTATTCAATGATATGGCTACGCTTGCAGCAATGTGTAAAATATCAACAAGGGTAATATTTCAAGGGCACAAAGATATAAAAACATATAGAAAATAGAAAATCCTTTACTTAAAATGATTTTTGCCCCCCTGATAATTATAAAAAAATATAGAAGGAATATTAGAAAAAAGCCAGTGTAAATAAAATAAACAATAAAATTTTCATCAAAAATGGCAATTCCGGCCGTTAATGGAATCAGTAATACACCAAGAAAATTGTTGTAAACAGAAATACTATGTATGTATTCTGTAGAAGTCTTTACCTGATCGAAAAGAAATCCGAGAAAATTAAGAATAAAAAATTTTATTTGATATATCAGGTATATCCCTGCCGACAATATTACAAATGACAAGAAATCCGGAAAGGGCGGAAGAAGGTTGAAATATGTTCCGGTAAGAAAGAGAAACAGGCCAAGGTTTAAAGCGAACAGTAAATGCAAAACAAGAAATGTGATTTGTGTAATTGAATTTTTTTTTACATAAACGAGCAAAGTTTCTTTCAAACTTAAAACAGAATTTATAATTAGGGCAAAAAAGCGCGAATGGAAAATTTTAAGCAAAGTAATGACAGTGAATGAAAACAGCACCAAATAAATTGCCCAGAATGGAAATATCGGCACTGCAGAAAGGGTGTTTTCTTCTTTTGGGCACTCAATATATTGCAGGTAGCTATTTCCATGCTGCCTGGAGGTAGAAATATTATGGTTAATAAGCACTGGAACCGGAACAATATCCCACTGTACCGAATCACTTTTTATTGTAGGGAATAAGGAGTTTACTTGCGGCGGAATAAAAGGCTCTGTAAAACTTTCGAAAAGGTAATAAAAAACCTGAGGTGATTCGGGCTGTGAAACAGTTATACTCTTGTCTTGGGCCTGTTGTGTGGGATATATTTTTGTGTACTGCCCGGTGTGTATTGTTTTTTCGTGCGGCGTTTCGGGCATTATGAGATTCGCTGGTGGTAATGTATCATACAAAACAATAGTATCCCGAATTGGGGAAACCAGGTTGGTCGTATCAAGCAGAGAATTCATCTCCATGGAGGCCGTTGCGGTAGATTTCTGCAAAGATACTAAAAAACTATTCCGGCTTTTTCAGGCCTGGCAGAAATAAATTACATTAAATATTTGGGAAATTTAAAAAACGGGCGTCGTAAAGGCTTTCCCAGTCTCAATCTGCTGAATATCGGCAATGAGATTATTTGCCAAGCGGCTCGCTCCAAGCCTGAAACGTGAAGGATTAAGCCAATCTTCGCCCAGAACTTCCTTCATAATCTGATAATAAATAATCGCATCATCGGAATTTACAATTCCGCCCGAAGGTTTTAACCCAGCCACAATACCTGTTTGTTTATAAAAATCCCTTATTGCTTCAGCCATTGCAAAAACAGCTTCAGGGCTTGCTGAAATATCGGTTTTGCCTGTTGAGGTTTTTATAAAAGTAGCGCCGGCTTCTAAAGAAATTAAGCTGGCCAAACGTATGTATTCTAAAGTTTTAAGCAGCCCTGTTTCAAGTATTACTTTTATATGGGCTTTCCCAATAGCAGTTTTGATGGCCCTAATCTCATTTGAAACCGTATCAAAATCATTTTCGAAAAACTTGCCAACAGAAATTACTACATCAATTTCGTTTGCTCCTGCTTCAATTGCCATTTCAGCCTCTTTAACTTTTATTGGGAGAAAGGTTTGTGAAGAGGGAAAGCCTCCGGCAACCGAAGCGATAGCCGTTCCCCTTGCCTTTAAATGACGTTTAACGGTATTTACCAAAGACGGGTAAACGCAGATTGCCGCAACGTTCTGAAAAGCAGGGAAATTTGATGAAAAATCATTAACCTTTTCGCACATAGAAATTATTTTATTGCCATTATCTTCAGTACTTAAGGTAGTTAAGTCAATGCAACTGAATAATAATTTCATTACACTGCTTGTTTTGAAATTTGATGATCGCATTTTCAAATCGGCAATTTGTTTTGTGATTTTCTCTGAACTGCTGCCATTTCCGTATTTTTCTGAATACATAGTGAATTTTATTTTAGTTTTGAAATTTATATTCTTTGTCGGGGAATAATTATTCCTTGTTCTTAGTATCAATTAAAATAGTTACAGGGCCATCATTAATTAGTGCAATTTGCATTTTGGCTCCGAATTCTCCTGTATGAATTTCTTTCCCGGTTATATTTTTCAGTGTTGTTAAAAAGTACTCGTAAAGAGGTATTGCATGTTCAGGTTTAGCCGCCAGTATGTACGACGGACGGTTGCCCTTTTTTGTTTTTGCATGTAGCGTAAACTGGCTGATAACCAGTAGCTCTCCGCTAACTTCATTTACATCAAAGTTCATAACTCCATTAATGTCATCAAAAATGCGAAGTTGAGAAATTTTCCTGGCTAGCCATTCGGCATCCTCAGGTTTATCTTCATGTTCAATACCAATCATAATTAATAGCCCCTTTTGAATAGAAGATTTTTGAGATTTGCCAATAATTACCGATGCATTGAGTACTCTTTGGATAACCACCCTCATTTGCGAAAGCTTATTTATTTTAATGCGAATTTACAAATTCAGAGTGACATTATTTTCTGCCAATGCAATGATTTACGACACTTAAGCATTTAAAGCAAATAATATCAAGAACTTAAAAAAATTTATCTTATAAGCCTGATTTATTTTGAATGTTAAACTTTTTTCGGCAAATTTGAATTGCTTTAATTTTTATAATTTACAATTAAATTGAATTTTTATATGAAACCATATTTGATAAATCTTATAAACGCTGTAATACTGGTTTGTTTTGGGTTATGGGGTTTTTTTCTAACAGCGGAAGCCTCAGCAACTGCTTTAATTCCCGTAATAACCGGACTATTATTACTTGCAGTTACACCCTGGTTTAGAAAAGACAATAAAATTGTCGCGCATCTTTCAGTTGTTTTAACTTTTGTGATACTGATAGGCTTACTAATGCCACTTATTGGGGCTATTGGTAGATGTGACAGGGGATCTGTTTTAAGGGTATCAGTTATGATTATAAGCTCCCTTGTTGCTATGGTGTTTTTTGTTAAAAGTTTTATTGATGCCCGGCGCCGGAAATAGATTATTTGTTATTAGGATTTTTGAACATTGAAGGGTTCAGTTAAAAATGTTATATAGTTTTAAAATTTCAGGCTTTAATTTGCTGCTGATGGAATATTTGGGTTTTGATATAAAGACATGAAAAATTAAAGATGTACTGATTTCTCACCTGCCAGAACCTTGAAAGGAAGCCTGTTTTCTTTTGGAGGCAAAGGGCAGGTTGCAAACTCCGAAAATGCACATGGCGGGTTATAAGCCTTATTAAAATCGATTTGTACAACGCCCAGACTGTCAGGCCCGTCAATGCTTAAAAAACGGCCTGTGCCATAAGTTTCCAACGCATTTGTATCATCTGCAAAGACGAGAAACATTTTTTCTTTTGTTCCTGTAGGATATAGCCGGTAAGTACGGTTCTGCAATTCAAATTCCAATACGCCGGGAATGGTTTCTACCGACACTTCTCCAAGAACATTTGGTATTGAAATTGTTATTCCGCTAGTATTTTCTATAAATTTTGCATCAATTATCCAGCTCCTATCAGGCGGGAATCTGTCAATTGAATGAAGTTCATTAATTCTGGGGTTCAGGTAATCGCGAAGACGAATTCCAAAGCGTGCGCCCCTTTTTATCAAATTAAAAGACAGAGAGTCAACCGTTAATTTTATTGGCAATATCTCATCATTTTCTGACAAATTAATTTTGTTTATAGGAACACCATTGGCCTGAATTGGTTGATTTTCAGATGCAACAAATACGGTTTTCCCATTTTCAAAAAAAATATTTCCTATTCTCTCTGGGCCTCTTGCGATTATAAAATTATTTCCGGCACCGGAGCCAAGAGTGTTTTCTCCCTGGTTTAACCAAAACAATCCTCTCAGATTTAGCCAGCCATTTGGCGACTTCAGGGAAATAAGTCGCAAAGAATCCCATATGGCAATTGACCTGGCGTATTCCTTATTTGCAAGTTTTTCGGCAGGCGTAGTACAAGATACTAGGATAAAACCAGCCAAAAATGCATAAATAGATATTTTAGCAAGACTACTAATGATTGATTTTTGTAATTTCATTTTTTAAAATTTCCTGTTAATATTTTCAGCAAGATACTTTTCCAAAGTTTGAACCCGGTTAGGTTTTAGCACTATGTTTTTTTTGTTATCAATTAAGAAAAGCACTGGAGTAGCATTTATATTGTAAAGTTTTGCAGTTTTTGAATCCCAGCCTGACGGAACGAAGGTATGAATAAATTCAAAATTCTGATTCCCGATAAAAGCTTTCCATTGATCTTTGTTTTTCTCTATAGAGACAGCGAGAACTTCAACAAATCCTGGGTTTTCAACCCGAAAATTTTCAACAATTAATTGCAGACCCGAGAGCAAATTTAAACAGAATGGACATGTAGAAGTCCAGAATACTAATACGGTGTATTGCGAATCGATTTTATACAGCGAAAGCGCCTGCCCCTCTGATGTTACAAAATCAAAATCGGGAGATGGCATTCCAACAGCTAATTTTTTCAAATTTTCTGCCCTTTCGCGAAGACTTGCAGGAATATTATCTCTGTTACAGACTGACCCTAAAATATATTGTGAGCTTATATTTTCCGATACAGCCAACATGTTCAAACTTTCAAAGCCATTAATAAGATATTCGGCGATTTTATAAAAGAAATCTTCGTTTACCGAGGCCTTCAACATTATATTATCTACCGCGTTTTTGTAAGCCTCTGCCTGATCACTTTCCGACAAGGCGTCATTCCTGTAAAGGGTGAGATAAGTTAAAATTTTTTCGGCAATAAAAGGGGTTCGCAAAAGAAAAGTATCTGCAAAGTTGGTGTATAATAAATGTTTGTCCCGGCTATATTTGTCCGCTAAATTTCCTGGAAGGTTGTCGGGGATGTCAGGAATTTTATTTATTTGAACAATTCTTGTGAAGAGAAGGTTTTTGTTTTTACTGATAAGATTTTCAGTAAAATTTGAGAAGCGTTTTTTGAGCCGGTTTAGCTGCCTTGAAATTTGGCTGTAGAATTTATCTTTTGCGGGGTAAGAAAACAGGGTACGGGTTAACACATTAACTTTTAACTTGTATAAATCCCGCTTTTTAAGAAATTCATAAAACCCTTTATTTTCATTTGATTCCGTAATCTTAAGGCTGTCAACTAAATATTGGTAATAGGTGCTGAATTCTATATTTTCTCTTTTAATTATAAAATCTAAATGCTTCTCGCCTGTTTCTATCTGGTTCTGATTAAAGGATTCAAAAACCAACCTGTATAAGCCCGGATTCCAATCGGGTGGAATTGTCCATTTCAACTCGCCCTTATCGCCGGTAATTCCCGAATCAACGGGAAAGCTTTCAAATCCGTAAAATCCATAAATAAAAAACGGACGGTTTGAATAGCCATTTATGGTTCCGGCCAATTTATATATCGAACCTGTTTTAGATTTTATAAGGGTTTCAGAATTTTTATTTCCGCAACTCAGGAAATGAATCAAAATGAAAAAAAAAACAAGGAAGCGCATAATGGTATCGCTTAGTTTTTATTAAACAAAATTAATATTTTTAACTTGAATACGACAAAATAAGAGCAATCGATTTCCTGTTGTTAATAAGTTAGACAATTCCTGCATTTATTATGTTAAAAACAAGGTGCAAGTGCAATTATTATACAAAAGTAAAGACAAGAAGGGGCTCGGGTTTAACCTTAGAATTTCTTCTGCTGTATTTATATTCAGGCGTAAGTATAACCTAAAATTTAAATTTTTGAAAATGAAACGATTAATTTTATTTATTGGTATTTACCTTTTGATGTTGCCTTTGGCAGCCAGTGAAATTCTTCTGAAGGAATGGCTTTATTCAGGATCTTTTTACATAAAGTTGCCTGCATTTTCGGCAACTGAAAATCTTGATGAAAAAGAATTTACATTGGAACGCCTGTTCCGGTTTCCATGGCTGGAAAATAAAAAATTACAGCCTTTAGAAGGTAGCATTATTGCATGGGATAACCTGCAAAAATCGCAATGGCAGCGAGTAACCGCCAACGAACAAGGAATTATTAATTCAAACGCCCGGGCATTAAAGGCAGAAAACGAAATTGCTTACTTTGCCACTTACATTAACAGCAACAGGTGGGGAAAGGTAACAATTGAGGTTCAAAGCAGTCAGCGATTTGAGGTTTTTATCGGAAACAGTCTTACAGGGACAAAATATTCTGTTGAAAAACCGGATAAGGAACCAGGAAAATGGACAAAGGAAATTTCGTTGAAAAGGGGCACGCATTTACTGAAAATAAAAACCTTTAATTCTGCTAATGAAGTTGCGCCTGCCGGATTTTCGGCCAAAATCAAGCCACAGCCGTACTTTTTGGAAAGAGCAATATATACGAGTCTTTCACCCTCCCGGACTATGACCATCAGGGATGTTTTGGAAGGAGAAAAAGCACGCAGAGTAAGCCTTTCGCACGACGGCAAGTATTATGCCGTGAACTTTTCATTAGCTTTACCCGAAGACAAATCCGAAACATGGACAGAAATATGGAATTTAGATAATAATCGGATGGTGCAAACGTTCAGGCATTCTTCAATAAGTTCATTCGAATGGGGACCTTCCGGTAATATTTATGCCTACAGAACAACCCGTGATAATAAGTCTTCAATCTGGGTTGCATCTGTTGATAAGCCTGAGCCAAGAGTTGTTCTGAGCGAAGTTGAAAACCTGGAATCTTTTAGCTGGGTTCCCAACGGGGCAGCTATGATTTATTCAGTGGAGGAAAAACCTTCTGAAAAAATCGGTGATTTAAAACTTGTACGTGGAATGGAAGACCGTTTACCAGGTTTCCGTACAAGGGATTTTTTGTATAAGCTGAATTTGCACACCGGGCTAAGGGAAAGGCTGACTCATGGTTTCCTTACAACTAATCTTCACGACATTAGCCCTGACGGGAAATACCTGCTATTTAGCCAATCAAGGCCAAATTATACCCAAAGCCCCTTTTCCCTTGAGGATATGTTCTTAATGAATCTTGAAACACATTCGGTAGATACTATTTGGAAAAATAACCCATGGGATGGAAGGTCTCAATTTTCCCCCGATGGCAGACAGTTATTAGTATCCGCATCCCCTTTTGCCTTCGACGGGCTTGGAAAAAATGTTCCGGAAGGAAAAATTCCAAGTAGTTTTGACACGCAGTTATTTATTTATGACCTTGCAACACAAAGGATTGAGCCGATTACCAAAGGTTTTAACCCATCGGTTTTAATTTCTCATTGGAATCCTGTTGATAACCAGATATATTTTACTGCGGTTGACCATGATTATCAAAGGCTTTTCCGTTATAATCCTGCTACTAAAAAATTCCAGCAAATTGAAACGGGACTTGAATTTATAACTTCCATAGATTTTTCTGACGGCAGATCTATAGCTATTTCCACAGGAAACAACATTTCCTCTCCTCCCAGAACTGTACTTATTAATTTGAGAAATTTGAATACCCGTACAATTTTGGATGCCGAAAAGGAGGCATATAAAAACGTGCAATTTGGAAGAACCAAGGATTGGAATTTTGTTTCGGAAGCGGGCTTTGATATAACAGGTAGAGTATATTATCCGCCCAATTTTGATTCGTCAAAAAAATATCCGGTAATAGTTTATTACTATGCGGGTGTAACTCCTGTAGGACGGACATTTGGAGGTAGATATCCATTAAATATCTATGCTGCCGACGGTTATATTGTATATGTTTTACAACCCAGCGGAGCTATAGGCTTTGGCCAGGCTTTTTCGGCAGAGCATGTGAATAATTGGGGAATTACAGTGGCCGATGAAATTATTCAGGGAACAAAATATTTCCTTGAAAACCACCCTTATGCCAATGCTGAGAAAGTAGGTTGCATAGGTGCCTCCTATGGAGGGTTTATGACCATGCTTTTGCTAACACGTACAGATATTTTTGCCGCTGCCATTTCGCATGCAGGTATAAGCTCTATTTCGAGTTATTGGGGCGAGGGATTTTGGGGGTATAGTTACAGCGCAAGCGCAAGCAAAAACAGCTACCCGTGGAACAACAGGAGGCTGTATGTGGATCAAAGCCCGCTCTTTAATGCCGATAAAGTGGTAACTCCTCTCCTTTTGCTTCATGGCGTTGAAGACACCAATGTACCTGTAGGGGAAAGCATTCAAATGTTTACTGCCCTTAAAATACTTGGAAGACCGGTTGAACTTGTGGAAGTAAAAGACGAGGATCATCACATACTTACACCAAGCCGCAGGTATGCATGGCATAATACCAAAATGGCATGGTTTGATAAATTGCTTAAAGGCGAAGGGGAATGGTGGAGAGAACTCTATCCTGATAGAAATTTATAATAGGCAATTACATTTATTGCTCTTATATAAATTGTGAATCGTTAATAAATTTGCCTATTTGTGCAAATTAAAAAAATGTTCTAATTTTAAAATTTAAAGAGAACTTTTGTCTATTAGTTTTGTTTATTGTGTCAACCTAATTATTTATTAACCAAAAATCAAGTAAAAATGAAAAAACTGTTTTTAACGCTTTCGGTTTTGTTTTGTTTCCTGAGTGTTTTTGCCCAGGGGCCAAAATTGGAATTTTCCGAATTCAAACTTGACAATGGGCTGGATGTTATTCTGCATCAGGATAATTCAACCCCAATTGTGATAGTAGCAATTATGTATCATGTAGGTTCAAAAAATGAAAACCCTGAACGGACAGGTTTTGCACATTTTTTTGAGCATTTGATGTTCGAGGGAACTCAAAATATCGGGCGTGGAGAGTATTTTAAAATTATCCAGGAGGCCGGAGGAACCCTTAATGCCAACACTTCATTTGACAGAACGTATTACTTTCAGATTCTGCCTTCCAATCAGCTGGAACTGGGTTTGTGGATGGAATCAGAAAGGCTTTTACATGCCAAAGTAGATTCAATAGGAATTGTTACTCAAAAGGGGGTTGTAACAGAAGAAATGAAACAAACTCGCGATAATCAGCCCTATGGCAGGTTGCTGGCCGAAACGCTCAAAAGAGCTTTTACTGTACACCCTTATCGCTGGGATGTTTTGGGTTCCGACCCCCATATTCGAAGCGCTACCGATCAGGAATTTATAGATTTTCATGAAACCTTTTATGTTCCCGGAAATGCGGTGCTTGTTGTTGCAGGCGATATACAAACGGAAGAAGCAAAAAAAATGGTTTATAAATATTTTGCCGGTATTCCTAAAGGAACGAGAGAAATAATTCGTCCGGAAAGAAATGAACCGAGAAGGACTGTTGAGGTCAGAGATACCGTTTTTGATAATATTCAATTACCTCTTATATTACACGCATATCATATACCTGCTATGGGCACACCCGATTTCTACGCCGTTGAAATGTTAAATACGCTACTTTCACAAGGGCAGAGTTCAAGGTTACACCGCTCTCTTGTAGATGAACAAAAAGTAGCACTACAAATAGGGGCTTTTCCTTTACCATTAGAGCATCCCGGTTTGGCACTTGTGTTTGCACTTCCAAATATTGGAATAGACCCAGCAACTTTGGAAGGCAAGCTTATTGAAGAAATTGATAAGTTGCGCAGAGAACTAATTACACCGGAAGAACTTCAAAAACTGAAAAATCAGTTTGAGAGCAGGTTGATAAATCAGTTTACAACAATATCAGGACGGGCCAACAGACTTGCCGATTTCCATACATTCTACGGTAATGCCGGTTTAATTAATAACTACCTGGAAAGGTACCTGGCAGTTACCAGAGAAGATATTAAGCGGGTGGCTAATGAATATTTCAGAGATAATAACAGGGTAGTTCTTTATTTTCTTCCCAGGAAATAAAAGTATTAATGAGGACTTTACCCGAATAATTTGAACATAAAAAAAACATTAAAATATTTAAAAATGAAAAAGACAATATCAGCTTTTTTTCTTTTGCTGCTATGCTCAGTTGCTTTTGCGCAACTCGACCGTAGCCAGCGACCCGCAGCCGGACCAGCGCCGATTATCCAAATCGGAGAGCATCAGTCTTTCATGCTCGAAAACGGACTAACTGTAATTGTTGTTGAAAATTCAAGAGTGCCGGTAGTTTCTGTTCAGCTTGCGCTGGATATTGATCCGGTTCACGAGGGCGTTGCCAAAGGATTTGCAGAAATGGCGGGCAGTTTGATGAGAACCGGTACAGTAAACAGAACCAAACTGCAAATTGATCAGGAAATTGATTTTATGGGAGCCACATTAAATACATTTTCCACCGGAATGTTTGCATCTTCCCTCAAGAGGCATTTTGGCAGCCTTATGGCACTTTTTACTGATATACTTTATAACCCTGTTTTTCCGGAAGATGAATTGGCGAAATTAAAACAGCAAACTCTTTCGGGCTTATCTATAGTAAGAACCGACCCTGATGCGATAATCAGCAATGTAAGCTCAGTACTTTTTTATGGTAAGGATCACCCATACGGACTTGTTACGACCGAAGAATCTGTGCGGAACATTACCCGCGATAAAATTATAGATTATTACCGTACCAATTTCCGTCCGAATGTTGCATATCTGGTTGTTGTTGGGGATATAACACTTGAAGAAGTTAAAGCATTGACCGATAAATATTTTAAATTGTGGGAACGCGCAGAAGTGCCTCGTCCAAAATTTTCTACACCGCGTGCGCCTGAAAAAACCCGGGTAGCTTTTATTGACAGAACAGGTTCAGTTCAATCTACCATTAGGGTTGGATATCCGGTTGCCTTGAGGCCCGGCGCCCCTGATGCAATCAAGGCAAGTGTTATGAACGGCATTTTTGGGGGAACTTTTTCCAGCAGGTTAAATATGAATTTACGTGAAGATAAGGGATATACTTATGGAGCACGCTCTTCTTTATCTACCGATGCTTTAATTGGTAATTTTTTTGCCAGCACCGAAGTAAGAAACAGTGTAACTGATACTACGCTGAACGAAATAGTCGAAGAAATGAACCGCATGAGAAATGAATTGGTAAATGATGAAACTCTTACACTGACTAGAAATTTTATGACCGGAAGTTTTGCAAGGGCGCTTGAACATCCAAGAACAATTGCGCAGTTTGCACTTAATATTGAACTATTTGATTTACCTAAGGACTATTATGCTACTTATCTTGAAAACCTTAACAAGGTTACTGCCGAAGATGTTAAGCAAATGGCCAATAAATACCTTCTTCCAGAAAACATGTATATTATTGTTGCAGGTAACAAACATGAGGTTGCAGAAACTTTAAGACCCTTCAGCGCTACCGGCAAAATTGAGTTTTACGATGCATTTGGCAATAAGCTTGAGGAAGCCGGAATACCGTTGCCTGCAGGTATGACCGCCAAAAAAGTTATAGATAACTATATTTATGCAATTGGCGGCCAAAGAAATTTGAGGAGAATAAAGGATGTTACTGTAAGAATGAATGCCACCATTCAAGGAATGACCATAGACGGATTGACCCAAATGAAAGCTCCGAATAAATACTTATCAACTCTTACTATGGGTACAAATGTTTTGCAAAAACAGGTATTTGACGGTGTGCGCGGAAAAGTTTCTGGCATGGGTGGTACACAGGAAATTACAGGCGACGATTTAAAACATTTAAAATACCAGTCAACCCTGAATATTGAATTATTTTACCAAGAATTGGGCTTTAAACTTGAGTTGGCGGGTATCGAAATGGTTGGTGATAGAAAGGCATATAAGGTAATTATAACAAATCCAATAGGGAGGAAATCTTCGGAATTTTACGATTTTGAAACAGGTTTAAAACTTCGTACGGTTGCTACACAGGATACTCCAATGGGCCCGATTACCTCAACTACTGATTATAAAAATTACAAACCGTTTAGAAACGTCTTGTTCCCGATGGAAATAATTCAAACAGCCGGGCCCCAGACCATTACTATGAAAGTTACCTCTGTTGAGCTTAATCAAAAATTAAAGGATGATTTATTTAAACTTTAATTTTTGCTGAATTAAACTTTTAAATTCCTATATTTTTTCAGGGCAGCAAGGTGGTAATTTTCATCTTTGCTGCCCTGAATGGCAGAGAAGGCTTAATAAATCAATAATTAGCCCTGATAACCAGAAAACTTATAAATACCGGACGGCAAAAATCTTAATAATCTCCCTGGGCGCTATATTTATACGCAGCCTTACGCAATCTGTCCATTATGGCAACTCCAATTCCGGTTTCAGGTAGCGATTCTGCAATTATGACGTCAACCAGGGTATTTTCTTCAAGACTGTGCAACGCAGTAAATAAATTCAATGCTGCCTCTTTTAGATCTGAATTTTTTGTTAAAAATTCTACCACTTTATAAGTCTTATCGACCTTGCCAGAAAAAGAAAGATAGCCTACTCTTTTTTTGTTTATGCCGGAAACGGTAATTTCACCTTCAATATAGATAGGCTTATTGGGACTGTAATGTGATTTTAGCATGCCCGGCGAAGCCAAATCTCCGTTTTGTGATTTTTCCCGGTTTGATTGTGGAATAAACTTTTCCAAATCGTTGCCTGTAATTATACCGTGACGCAGAATCTCAAAACCATCAGGATGAAGGGAAATAACCGTAGATTCTATTCCTACTGTTGTTTTACCGCCATCGAGTATATAATCTATGTCGGGTAGTTGTTTTTTAACATGCTGGGCGGTAGTAGGGCTTAACCTCCCAAATTTGTTTGCACTTGGTGCAGCGATCGGACATTGGGCCAATTCAATTAACCTGAGAGCAATTGCATTGTCCGGCATTCTAATTGCTACAGTTGGCAAGCCCGAAGTAACAATATCATGGACATGTTTACTTTTTGGAAGGACTATTGTTAACGGACCTGGCCAAAAATGTTTTGCGATTAACGGGATTTTGTCGTCGGAGTATTTACAAACCTGCTCCAGATCATCAATTTTGCTTATATGTACAATTAGAGGGTCGAAAGAAGGCCGTTCCTTTTGAATAAATATACGGGCAACCGCCTCGGCATTAAATGCATTTGCGCCTAACCCGTAAACTGTTTCGGTAGGGAAGGCTACCAGGCCTCCATTTCTTATTATAGATGCAGCCTTTTCAATTTGCTGCTGTGTAACTTTCATACTGTGCCTTATAATTTATTTTTTTACTTAAAAACTTTCCCTGCATTTTTTGGGTCGTAGGCATCTCTTAATCCGTTTCCAACAAGTGTAAAAGAAAGCACCATCAGCATTATTGCCAATCCGGGAATAAATGCCAGATAGCCGAGGTCAACTATTATAAACCCGTAATGATCCCTTAGCATACTTCCCCATGAAGGAACAGGCGGCTGAACTCCGATACCAAGAAAACTCAGCCCAGCTTCAATGAGTATGGCTGCAGAAAAATTCGCGGCAGAAATCACTATAACAGGATCAATAATGTTAGGCAAAACATGTTTCCATAAAATTCTTTTATGCGTATATCCAAGGGCACGGGCAGCTTCAATATATTCAGTTTCTTTAATGCTTAACACCTGTCCTCTAACCACCCTTGCAACTTCTACCCACATTGTAAGTCCTACGGCAATAAATACCTGCCAGAAACCAGTTCCAAGCGCCAGTGTAATAGCTATAACCATAAGCAGTGTAGGTACAGACCAAATAACATTAATGAGCCAAAGGATAAAATTGTCGGTTTTGCCTCCAAAATAACCTGCAAGTAAACCCATAAGAGTGCCAATAAGAACAGAAATAATTACTGCGATAAATCCGACTGAGAGCGAAATTCTTGCGCCAATAATCATGCGGCTAAGCATATCGCGCCCAAACCTGTCGGTTCCCAACAGGTAGGTTTTTGTTGTAATGTGGTCTTTCCGTACTTTCTCCCTTAGGCTTTGAACCGATGTAATCACGGAACTTCCATCGGCAAGAGTAAGCCTCAGATTACCATCATTCAAATCTTCGGGAATTGTTCCATAAGCGAGCGGAAAAACCACATCGGCAAGGTGAAATGACTTTGTATATTCTCCCGATGCAAATTCTGCAAATTCTTGTATTTCAATCTTATTGTCAACAAACTTAATTGTTTTAAAGGGAACTGGGTTGTAATCCGAGGGCTTGCCGTGAATGAGTTTTTCTAAAAAATTTATATCCGGTGAAGGTTTATTTTTTCTGACTTTTAGTATCTGCACATTAAAGCCGGGTTTCTGAGTGGCAATTTCCAGAACCTGTTCGTTGGCATAGGGACTTGAGTCGGGCGTAATGAGGTATCCAAGTATTGCCACCGCAAGGCTTATTATAATGAGAATTAACCCTCCTAAGGCGAATATGTTTCTTCTAAATTTTAACCATATAATGCTGCCCGGCGAAATGGGTTTTTTTCTCCTTAGCCATCTTTGAAGCCACAAGGCTTTGTTTTTTAACCTGACCATTTTCTGCCTTTCCAATAATAAGAACTGAAAAATCCTGCAAATCCTGATATAGTAACGTATGCAAAATAAAGCATCTGGGCTGGTAAAAAATAATACATCAGATGTTTATTTTTAAAATAACTGGTAACCGACAAAAGTAACAGAAAGTCAGTAAAACTTTTGAGAAGAAATAAAGCAAAAAATGATTTCAAGACGCCAGGTCTTATAAAAACAGCCGGGATTAAAAGAAAAAGCAGAAAGGAAGTAAAAAAAACTACACCTCCTGTAATCAACACCTCATGGTCGCTGTAATACCTGGTTTTTGACACCCATCTTTTTCTCTGTTCCATAAAAGAACCTAAACTTGCCGGGGGTTTTGTATATATTGCCGCATCAGTATGCTTTATAAAGTGAATTCTGTTCCTGTGAAAAATTTTTGCCTTTAGGAGCAGAAACATATCGTCCCCCGAAGGGGTTTGTTTCATTAACGGATTGTTTAGTTCATAAAACAATTTTTTTTCGCAGGTCATATTGGCACCGCTAGCCATAACCGGCATTTTCATTCCGCACGAACCGGCAGAAATACCAAGCAAACTGAAATGTTCCAATTTAGCAATTCTTTGCCAGACGGAATTTTGCCCTTCGAAAATTACGGGGCCAAGAATCATTACAGGCTTATATTGTTCATAATATTGAGCAATAGCTAACAACCAATTTCTATGGACTTTGCAATCTCCATCGGTAACAGCAAATAGTTCGTATTTGGCGTGTTCTATACCTTTCTCAAGCGCGGCTTTTTTTCCCCTAAGGCTGCTATTGTCAAGAGAAATTACCCTTAAATTACAATATCTTTTTTGATACCGGGCAAGTATCATCGCTGTTGAATCGGTTGAATGGTCGTTTACCACAATAAGCTCGAAATGTTCTGATGGAAAATTTTGCCCAAGCAGGTTAATTAGCAAAGTTTCAATGTTTTCTTCCTCGTTGCGAACAGGAATGATAACTGATATTTTAACAGAAGGAATGTGGTCAGATAGAATAAATGCCGGCCTCCTGAACCAGCCGACAAGAAATAAAAGTATAGTACCGGCATATATTATGCCGGTGCCAAGCGATATGATGAAAATCCAATCCATGATTGTACTTGCCGCGATATTTTAAAAGATTTTTGGCGGCTTAAAAATTCGGGTATATAAATTTGTCTTTTTTTTTCGCTAATTATTATTGTGCAGCCGTTGGTTTCATCCATTCAAAAAGTTCATAATGCTCATTATCCATTCCGAGGGTTTTGTAAACATGCCTGGCTTTTTTATTTGATTTATCTACATAGAGCCGGAGTCCTGCAATATTGTTTGTGTTTCCTGCCATCTCTTTCAAAAATTCATACATCTTTTTAAAAACTCCTTTTTCCCTGAATTCGGGTAAAACATATACCGATTGAATCCAGAGTACTTTTGAGTTTCTCCAGTCGCTCCATTCTGGCGTAACCAGCAGGGATGCAACTGTCTGGCCACTAACTTCGGCAACATAATACTTGCCCAGGCCAGAATTGCCGAATACAGCACTAACGCCCTTATTCACAATTTCAAAATTCAGATTCAAATTTTCGGTTTCCTTAGCCATTTTAAGCTGAAAATCTTTAATTACGGGTATGTCTTTAGCTATAGCCTCGCGGATTGTTACCATTTCTAAAATTTCTTTGCTGAGTTGTAAAATTATTACTAAATATCGTAAATTTATAAAAGGTGGGTGTTCAAAAACTGTTTTATATTAATTTTGAAAACAATTAACAACTGCCATACATTTGCAAAATGACAACAGGTTATATTGCACTGTCAGAATTTTGCAGGGCAAATCAAAAAACGATTAATGAAAAACTTTGTTAAGCTAATCAAACGGGAACAATTTGTAAATTCCGAATTAATGGAAAGGTTTTTTAAATCTGTTATTATTCCGGTCGAACTTTAATTTTATGATATTGGACAATGAATCCAAAATTAATACGTGCTAAAAAACATCTCGGACAGCATTTTCTGAAAGACCATAATATTGCTTCAAAAATTGTTGATCAGCTTTCTTCCGAAAAGTGTAACTCAGTTCTGGAAATTGGTCCGGGAACCGGGATATTAACGGAGTTTCTTATAAAAAAAATTAAAGAACTTTGGTTGATTGAAATTGATATTGAATCGGTTGAATTTTTGAGGGAGAAATTTCCGGATTTGCATAACAAAATAGTTTTTGGCGATTTTCTTAAAATGGAATTTCCTGCTTCCTTCCCTCCGGAATTTTGCATTATAGGGAATTTCCCCTACAATATTTCCAGCCAGATTTTTTTCAGAATACTTGAAAACCGAGACAGAATTCCACATGTAGTTTGCATGATACAAAAGGAAGTTGCCGAAAGAATTGCTTCGTCACACGGCAGTAAAGTCTATGGTATTTTAAGTGTTTTGTTACAATCCTATTATAATATTGATTATCTTTTTACCGTTTCGGAACATGTGTTTGATCCGCCTCCCAAGGTAAAATCGGCAGTGATTTGTTTAACGCGAAACCAGCGAAAAAATCTTAATTGCTCCGAAGATTTGTTTTTTAAAGTTGTAAAAATGGCATTTAACCAGCGAAGAAAAATGCTTAGGAATTCCCTTAAACCTCTTGGCTTACATTTACCTGACGATAATTCTCTGTTTTCAAAGAGACCGGAACAACTTTCGGTAGATGAGTTAATTGAACTTACCACATTGCTTGAGAAGCTTCTTTAGTAATAAAAATATAAAAAATTTCTATGCCTGTAAAATTATCCAAAGAGTTTATTGATGAGTTGAAGGAACTCATTCAGATAAAAGAGATTGAGAAAACTCGTGATATTCTCAAAGAGATGCATGCTGCTGATATTGCAGAAGTATATGTTTATCTTGATGAAAATGAAGGAACCTTCCTTTACAGTCTTCTCGATCCTGAAGCTGCCGCAGATGTGCTTACCGAATTAGGGGATGAAGAAAGAGCCCAGTTTATAAAAAGTCTTCCCAGTGATGTAATTGCCAGGCAGTTGATATTTCACATGGAAACCGATGATGCTGCTGATGTACTGAACGAACTATCGAATGAAAAAAAGAAAGAAATTCTTCTGCAGGTTCAGGATATTGAGCACGCTGGCAATATAGCCGATTTGCTTACTTACGATGTGGACACTGCAGGGGGATTGATGGCGAAAGAATTAATAAAGGCAAACGTAAACTGGAATGTAGTTGAGGCAGTTAGGGAAATGCGTAAGCAGGCAGAAAATGTTAATGAAGTTTACTTTGTTTATGCTGTAGATGATTCAAATGTACTCAAAGGAACTGTGTCATTAAAAAGGCTGCTTTTAAGCAATGCAAACGATAAAATCAGGGATATTTTATTTCCCGATATTATTTCGGTTAAAACAGATACTTCAAAGGAAGAAGTTGCAAATCTTATGAGGAAATATGACCTTGTTGCCTTACCGGTTATTGACCAAATTGGACGCCTGGCCGGAAGAATTACCATTGACGACGTTGTTGACGTGATTACTGAAGAGGCAGAAAGGGATTACCAGATGATTGCCGGTATATCTGAGGATGTTGAATCTCATGACAAGGCATGGATTTTATCGAGGGCGCGGTTGCCATGGTTATTAGTAGGGCTTGTAGGTGGAGTTCTTGCCTCCAGAGTAGTTGTTAATTTTGAAGGCGACCTTCATATTCATCCTGAAATGGCTTTTTTTATGCCTCTTATCGCCGCTTCAGCTGGTAATGTTGGCGTTCAGTCATCGTCAATTGTAGTTCAGGCAATTGCAAATAATACGATGAATTTTGCAAACATCTTTGGCCGATTAAGTAAGGAGTTTTTGGTTTCCCTGTTAAACGGCCTGGCCCTTGCTTCAATAGTTTTTCTTTACAATAAACTGTTTCTCGATACTTTTGCTTTAACCATTACCGTAAGCTTAGCCCTGTTAAGTGTTATAATTTTTGCATCGCTTTTTGGAACATTAGTTCCACTTGCACTTAATAAATGGAAAATTGACCCTGCTGTAGCAACAGGGCCATTTATAACAACTTCTAACGATATTATTGGGCTGTTTATTTATTTTTCTATCGGAAGATTAATGTTCAGTATTTTTTAAAATGTGGTATTAATGGCAACAACCGGATTAAGCTTGGAGGCGGTGTGAGCTGGTGCAAAACCAGAAACTATCCCAATAATGGCCGATACAAATAGCCCAACCATAATATTCCACAATGTTAATGAAATGGCGAAATCGGTTGTTTGAGTTATCAGGGTGGTTACAATAAATATTAGCAGCAGGCCCAATAGCCCGCCTAAAAGAGCTAGCACAACAGCTTCAAACAAAAACTGTAACAGAATAAAATGATTTTTGGCGCCAAGAGATTTTTGAATACCAATTATTTTGGTTCTTTCCTTTACCGAAACAAACATGATATTAGCAATACCAAAACCACCTACTAAAATTGAAAAACCACCAATAATCCATCCGGCAAGATTGATTACAACAAAAATCTGATCCAGTCCTCTGGAAATAATACTCACCTGGTTTAGCGCAAAGTTATCTTCGGCGGTGGGCTTCAATCGCCTTGCCGATCTCAAAATTCCTGTTAATTCATCTGCTAACTCTTCATTTGTAACATTTGGTCTGGCCTTTACCATTACCATAGGGTTTAACCTGTCATTGTTTATATCAAATAATGACATGGCCCTTGTGAGGGTTAACACAACCATATTATCAAGGCTTGATCCTGTAATACTAGTTCCTTCTCTTTTAAATACGCCAATAACAGTGTTTTTGCTGTTTTGAATTTCAATAACTTTTCCAAGGGGGTCAAGGTTTGGAAATAAATTTTCCGCAAGTTCGCTACCAATTAAAACGCTGGTTCTTCCGGCCGCGAATTCCTGTGGAGTAAAATACCTCCCGCTCGCAATATCGAAATTTCTTACCTTGTCAAAATCTTCAGTAACTGCCCACATACCTACTCCTGAGGTATAATTTGTACCGTGACTGACATTTACATTAGACGATACAGTGAGGACAGAATTTGCCGCGGTAAGTGACTGTCTTTTAATAGCTTCGTAGTCCATCAGGTCAGGAACCGGCCGCCTCATATATTCCCACCAGGCGTATTCTCCTCCAGTGGACCAAGGCCATTTTTGCACATAAATTACATTTTCACCCAAAGCTGTAAAACTGTCTCGTATATTTTTTTCAAGTGAATCAATTATGGTAAAAACCGAAATAATGGCAAAAACACCAATGGTAATGCCAAGAAGCGATAAAAAAGTTCGTAGTTTATTTACTACTACCGAACTGTAGGCGAACAAAAAACTTTCTTTGAGGATTTTGGCAAGGATCATGAATGTAATAAATTATGTTAGGCAGTTAATAAACGGTTGATTAATTAAATTGTTTTTGCTTTTTAATTACAGGAGGAAGTGATAATTTTAAAAATTCCTTAGATGATGTAAATTTCCTGAAAAAATTCCTGAATGAGAAATTGTGTTCCTATTAAGTCGGCTATTATATCGGTTTATTACAAAGAAGGGCTCGAAAAAATAGTAAAAATACTTCACTCGCTTGGGGTTTTAATTGTATCAACAGATGGCACCAAGTCCTTTATCGAAGATCTGAATATTCCTGTTAAATCAGTAGAATCAATCACTTCATTTCCCTCTATATTCGGAGGAAGGGTTAAAACCATGCATCCCAAAATTTTTGGTGGTATTCTTTCCCGCAGAGAATTAAAAACCGACATGGACGAAGCGAACCATTATCAAATTCATATGTTCGATTTAGTTATTGTTGATTTATACCCTTTTGAAGAAACTGTTAAAAAGGGCGCAAATGAAATTGAAATTATCGAAAAAATTGATATTGGAGGTATTTCTCTTATACGTGCTGCTGCAAAAAATTTTAACAATGTTCTGGTAGTATCGTCTTATAAACAGTACGATAAATTAGTAGAAATGCTTGAAAAAGATAAGGGGATTACCTGTTTGAATGACAGGATGGAATTTGCCAGACTTGCATTTCATGTAAGCTCTCATTATGACCAACTTATTTATAAATATTTTTCCCGGGGAAAAGAGCCCTCGGTCTTTAAGGAAAGCACCGAAGAATGCAAAATTCTCAGATACGGAGAAAACCCTCATCAAAAAGGATATTTTTTTGGAGATTTTGAAAAATTATTTAAAAAGTTGTATGGTAAAGAACTATCTTACAATAACCTGCTCGATATAGATTCTGCTGTGCGGTTAATTTCAGAATTTAACGAACCTACAGCGGCCATTTTAAAGCACAACAATCCTTGCGGGCTTGCCACTTGCAATTCACTTGTCAATGCATGGAAACTTGCCCTTGCAGGCGATCCTGAATCAGCTTTTGGGGGGGTTATTGTATTAAACCGGGCTGTAGATCTGGAAACAGCTATAAGTATTGATAATGTCTTCTTCGAAGTAGCCATTGCACCCGCCTGGGAAAATCAGGCACTTGAAATATTGAAAAGAAAAAAAAACCGGATACTTCTGTTGCAAAAATCAAATGATTTTTCGGTTTTATTGCACCGTTCAGTATTAAATGGTGTGATAATGCAGGATGCAGACCTCGCTACCGCTGACCATAAATTTATGAAGGTGGTTACAGATGAATCACCAAGTATTACCGAATTTGCCGATATGGAATTTGCCAACAAAATTGTGAAGCATTGTAAATCTAATGCCATTGTAATTGCAAAGAATTTTCAGTTGATAGGAGTTGGGGTTGGACAAACTTCTCGCGTAGATGCTATTAAACAAGCAATTCAGAAAGCCCGGACTTATGAATTTGATTTAAACGGAGCCGTATTAGCTTCAGATGCATTCTTTCCATTTTCAGACTCAGTAGAAATTGCATGGAAGGCTGGAATAAATTCGGTTATTCAGCCCGGAGGCTCTATACGAGACAAGGATTCAATAGATTTTTGCAATTTAAAAAAAATGAAGATGGTTTTTACAAGTATTCGCCATTTTAAACATTAAATTTGTAACTTTTATCACATAAAAATTAGTTCAATAATTACAATTTAACAATACCAGAGAATGGGCCTTTTTTCTTTCTTAACCCAGGAAATAGCTATCGACCTCGGAACGGCAAATACAATTATTATTCACAACGACAAAATTGTTGTTGACGAACCCTCAATTGTCGCAATAGATCAAAAAACCGGTAAATTAATTGCTATAGGCGAGAAAGCCAGACAAATGCATGGTAAAACCCATGAGAATATTCGTACTATAAGGCCTCTTCGCGATGGAGTTATTGCCGATTTTAACGCAGCCGAACAAATGATGCAAGGCCTGATTAAAATGTTAAACACTAAAGGCAGGTTGTTTCAACCATCGCTGCGCATGGTTGTTAGCATTCCTTCAGGCAGTACTGAAGTTGAGGTCAGGGCAGTAAGAGATTCGTGTGAACATGTAGGTGGCAGGGATGTTTACCTTATTTATGAACCTATGGCTGCCAGCCTTGGAATAGGTATCGATGTTGAAGCACCTGAAGGAAGTATGATTATAGATATTGGTGGCGGCACAACCGAGATTGCCGTTATTGCCCTTGGAGGTATAGTTTGTAACAGATCTATTCGTTTTGCAGGAGACGGATTAACAGCCGATATTCAAGCCTACATGCGACACCAACACAATATTAAAATCGGAGAAAAAACCGCTGAGGATATTAAGATTTCTGTTGGGGCGGCATTACCCGATCTTGACAATCCTCCCTCCGACTTTATTGTCAGGGGTCCAAACCTAATGACTGCCATGCCAATTGAAATTCCGGTTTCATATCAGGAAGTAGCCCATTGCCTTGATAAGTCGATTTCTAAAATTGAAGCAGCAATTTTAAATGTTCTGGAACAAACTCCTCCTGAACTTTATGCCGATATAGCGAACAAAGGTATTGTAATGGTAGGCGGAGGAGCATTACTTCGGGGCTTAGACAAGCGATTAACCAATAAAATCAATATTAAATTTAAAGTTGCAGAAGACCCCCTTCACGCTGTCGCCAGAGGTTCGGCTATAGCTCTCAAGAACGTTGACAGGTTCAGTTTCCTGATGAGGTAGTTTTAACTAAAATAACCGTGATGTGAGAAATGAGAAATCTGATAAAGTTTATAATCCGCTATCATTTCTTCTTTTTATTTGTAGTAATAGAAATTATTGCATTGTCATTGGTATTTAATTCCAATTATTTTCAAAAGGCTGCAATCGTAAATTTAAGCAGACAAATTTCCGGGAACCTGTATCAGAAGGGAACATCTTTGACGGAATATTTAAAACTTAGGGAAATTAACAGAAGACTCGTTCAGGAAAATATGGGCCTGAAAAACGAGCTTTTAAGCTTGTCGCTTCATAAGGAATCGGTTGCTTTTAGACCTGATTCTTTGCTTCTTGACAGATATTTTTATAATTCTGCAAGGGTAATTAACCAAAAAATCAATCGTCAAAGAAATTTTCTTACTCTTAATATTGGGCGCAAGGATGGTGTGGAAACAGAAATGGCTGTTATTTCTGCCAATGGAATAGTAGGTATTGTAAACGGAGTATCAGAGAATTTTTCCACTGTAATGCCTCTTATCAACATTGATTCAAGGATTAGTGCCCGACTTAGGAGTAATAATTATTTCGGATCACTATTTTGGGACGGCAAAGATTACAGGCAGGTAATCTTGTCGGAAATTCCTCACCATGCTGTAATTACCCTTGGCGACACTGTAGTTACAAGCGGTTATTCCGCCATTTTTCCACATGGGCTGCCAATTGGAATTGTTACAGGATTTGAGATCCGGGGTGCTAATTTTTACGACATTAATGTTCACATGTTTACCAATTTTAAAAATCTGACGCATGTTTATGTTTTGGGAAACCGATTAAAAGAAGAACAAATCTTATTAGAAACTCAACTGGAAAATGATTAAGCTTTTTTTGAAAAATATACTCAGATTTGTAATACTTATTTTCATTCAGGTTTTTATTCTGAACAAGCTGCAATTAGGAATATTAGTAAACCCTATAATTTATGTACTTTTTATCCTGCTGCTTCCCTTTGAAACTCCAAAATGGCTGCTGCTTGTTTTAGGTTTTATTACTGGTATAACAATCGATATGATTTTTCATACGCCTGGTATACATGCCTCGGCAACAGTTTTAATTGCATTTTTGCGACCTTTTGTGCTTAACTATTTTGCTCCCAGCGAAGGTTATAAATACGGAACATTTCCCAGTGTTTATTATTTCGGCTTTTTCTGGTTCCTAAAATATTCGTCAATACTTATACTTGCCCATCATGTTTTTTTGTTTTATTTAGAAGTATTCAGATTTTCTGATTTTTTTATTACCCTCGGAAGGGTGATTTTAAGTTGGGTATTTTCTTTGTTTTTTATAATTACAAGCCAGTATTTTATTTTCAGAAAGTAAATTGGAAGTGGGAAACGAAAGAAAAAATATTATCATTGTTACTATTATACTAGTATCTCTTGTATTTGTGGTAAGACTTTTTAGCCTGCAGGTACTAGACCCTTCATTTAAGGTTAGAGCAAGCAATAATGTTTTTCGTTTCATTACACAGTATCCGGCTAGGGGGCTGGTATTTGACAGAAATGGCAAAATGCTTGTTTTCAACGAACCGGCATACGATCTTATGATTATTCCTTCTCAATTAAGAGCATTTGACACGCTCGAATTTGTTACTCTTCTTGAAATAACAAAGAAACAATTAAAAAATGGGATCAAAACTGCACGGGATTTTTCTTTGTTTATTCCGTCCGTTTTTCTTGAGCAGATTTCTGCCACCACTTTTGCTGTATTCCAGGAGAAACTTTACAAATTTCCGGGTTTTTATGTGGTACCACGTACTCTCAGAAGGTACTCAGGTTCCTTTGGATCCCATATTTTTGGGTATGTTGGAGAGGTTGACAGAAGAATGATTGAGGAAATGCCATACTATAGAATGGGTGACTATATCGGGATTAGTGGAATTGAGAGAACCTATGAAGAAGAGTTAAGAGGGCGCAAAGGAGTTAATATTTTCCTTGTAGATGTTCATAATCGAATTAAAGAATCTTATCAGGAAGGGAGGTATAATACTCTTGCTGTAGTGGGTAATAATGCTACACTAACAATTGATGCCGTTTTGCAGGAATACAGCGAGAAACTGATGCAAAATAAAACAGGCAGCATTGTTGCCATCGAACCTTCCACAGGAGAAATTCTTGCTATAGTATCTGCCCCTGTTTTTTCTCCGGCTCTATTGGTTGGACGCCAAATGGGAAAAAATTTTGCTATGCTGGCTAGGGATACGCTTAAGCCTTTATTTAACAGGGCGCTTATGGCATTTTATCCGCCTGGCTCTGTATTTAAAATGGTAAATGGTCTTGTCGCTCTTCAGGAAAATTTGGTGCTTCCTTCGACAAGGTTTTCGTGCAGTGGCGTTTATATAGCGGGAAGACATTCTATTGCCTGCAGGATTCATCCCTCCCCTGTTAACCTTTCGCAGTCCATAAAATATTCATGTAATACCTACTATGCACACATATTCAGAAACATACTGGATGCGCCAAAATTCGCCAATGTTGCAGAAGGTTTTAATACTTGGAGAAATCATCTTTTATCATTTGGATTTGGCAATAGACTTGGATCAGATTTTCCAAATGAATTGCGAGGAAATGTTCCTTCAGTAGATTATTTTAATCGTTTTTATGGTGAAAACAGATGGCGATCTTTACAACTGGTTTCTCTTGCTATTGGGCAAGGTGAATTGGGTGTCACCCCTTTACAGATGGCAAATATGACAGCAATTATTGCTAACAGAGGATATTTTAGGACCCCACATATAGTAAAACAAATTGAGGGAAATGAATTTATTGATGAAAGGTTTTTGAAAAAGAATTTTACAAGCATCGATTCTGTACATTTTGAAGCTATTGTACAGGGAATGGACGATGCGGTTAATAGCGAGGTTGGCGGCACCGCGCGGATTGCAAGAATACCAGGGATAATAGTTTGCGGTAAAACCGGCACAGTTCAAAATCCACATGGAGAGAATCATTCAGTCTTTGTTGCCTTTGCACCAAGGGATAATCCTAAAATAGCTTTAGCTGTTTATGTTGAAAATTCCGGATATGGCAGCGAATGGGCTGCACCACTCGCCAGTCTGATAATAGAAAAATATTTAACCGGTGCGGTTAACCGAAAATGGCTTGAAGATTACATTTTGAATGCAAATCTTACAGGGCAATGATTCGGAAAATTAATATTTGGACAAATATCGATTGGGTTACAGTGTTGCTGTATCTTGTTTTGGTAGTTATCGGACTTATAAATATTTATTCAGCTGTATCTGACGAAAGCCATCAAGGTATTTTTGATTTTTCTTCGCGCTACGGGAAGCAATTTACCTGGATTATTGCTGCACTAATAATGGCAATAGCAATAATGCTTGTTGACGGAAAGTTTTTTTCAGTTTTTGCCTATATCCTTTACGCATTAAGCGTTTTATCACTTCTTGCAGTTTTGGTTTTTGGCATGGAAATAAATAATTCAAAGTCATGGTTTCAGATAGGTGCTTTTAGCCTGCAGCCCGCCGAATTTGCCAAAGTCGGCGTTGCACTTGCATTGGCACAATACCTGAGCACACCAAATATTAAAATACACTCCCTCAATGTAGTTTTCCGATTTGTATTAATTATATTCCTGCCGGCTTCCTTAATTCTTCTTCAACCCGATGTTGGTACTGCTCTTGTGTTTTTAGTTTTTCTGATGGTAATTTTCAGAGAAGGAGTTTCATTAGTTTACATCTATCTGGCAATTTTTATGGCCTTGCTTTTTCTGCTTGCCTTTTACCTAAACAACACGGTTATGTTGGTTGGCCTTGTAGGTGTTGTGTTAATTACTTCTTTGATTGTAATAAAAAATTTGCGGACTGTAGCCATAGGATTTCTCATTATTGGGCTATTTGTTTTATTAACCTGGGGGGTGGTTTTTCTTATTGGAAATATACCAACATGGGATATTATACTAATTATTTCCATCATTTTGTCAAGCCCCGTTATTCTGTACCTTGCCTTTCACCGAAAAATTAAATATGTCTTTGGCCTGCTGGCATTTTTTATTGTAGTTATTGTATATACTTCGTCAATTGACTATATATTTAATAATGTTTTAAAACCTCATCAGCAGACCCGAATTCATGTTATGCTAGGTATCAAATCAGATCCCCTTGGGTATGGGTATAATATCAATCAATCTAAAATCGCTATTGGCTCCGGAGGTATTTTCGGTAAAGGATTCCTTCAGGGTACTCAAACTAAATTTGATTTTGTGCCTGAACAAACAACTGATTTTATTTTTTGCACTATTGGCGAAGAATGGGGATTCGTTGGCAGCTTCATTTTTATAGCAATTTTCAGCGGCCTTCTTATTAGGTTGATTCATATTGCAGAAAGGCAGCGTTCGGCGTTTAGCAGGATTTATGGGTATGGCGTGGTTATGATTTTGTTTTTTCATATGACCGTTAATATAGGAATGACAATAGGATTGGTTCCAGTTATTGGAATACCATTACCATTTATTAGCTATGGAGGATCATCCCTGTGGGCTTTTACCATGCTGCTTTTTATTTTTCTCCGCCTTGATGTTGGGAGGCTGGAAATGTTAAAGTAAATGTGTACTTTTTTAACAATTCCAAAGAACTATCCCAAAAGTGTGAAATGGGTTTTGTAAACGAACCGGAATTACCTCAAATTCAACGAAAGAGTTAAATTTTATGTAAATGACAATATTCAAATAGAATTTATCAAATTGCCTTAATTATTACCGCCAGGTAAGTTTAGCCAATGTATTTCAGCCCTATATTTTTATTAATACCACATCGTGTTTACTGTTTTTTGCATAATTCGCGAATTTGGTAAAAGAGGAAAGTTATTTGATAGGGGCATTCCAAACATAACGAATTTACGCAATAATCGTAAATAAAAGAACATTTTGACTGATTCCATTCGAGTAGAGAACCTTACCTTAGGTGAAATAAATATTATTGTTTCCTTGAAACATATTCGCTATTCGCCCTATTTATTTAAATGTGCCGATATGTCTTGTGGTTAAGCACGGTTTGAGTTAAAATTGGAATTGTTAGTTTACCTGAATTGGTGGTTTTTTGCCGAGGGCGTATTTTAAATTTAAAAAATGAATTATCTTTGCCCTGCTTTATTGCGGATGTGGCGTAATTGGTAGCCGCGCCAGACTTAGGATCTGGTGCCGTAAGGCGTGGGGGTTCGAGTCCCTTCATCCGCACAAAAACAAACCGCTGAACTTTTGATTAACGTCAATAGTTAAGCGGTTTTTTAAACGCAATTGTATTTCAGAAATGCTGAATTGATAAAAAATTATAATTTACTATAAGAATGAATATTGTCAGAGAAAACAAGGATGAGTTGAATGCTGTTTTGCGAATCCTGATCGAGAAACAAGATTATGATCAGCAATTGGGAGAAAAGCTCAAAGAATATAAAAAAAATGCGCAATTGCATGGTTTCCGCAAAGGAATGGTTCCGGCAGGAATTATTAATAAAATGTACCGAAAACCATTGTTGCTCGAACAACTTAATAAAATTGTTTCTGACTCCCTTAACAAATATATCCAGGAAGAGAAATTAAATATTCTTGGCGAGCCACTTACAAGCACTGCGGAACAAAAATCTCTTGACCTGGATAAGCAGGAAGCCTTTGAATTTGTTTTTGATCTTGCGCTGGCACCAAAAATCGAACTTGCCTTGACCGAGAAAATAAAAATTCCTTATTATTCTTTGAAAATTGAAAATAAACTGATTGACGATTATATAGAAGGACTTACAAGTAGGTACGGCAAATATAACCCTATAGAAGTTGCGGGTGAAGAAGACCTGCTGAAAGGGAAACTGGAGCAGCTAAATGCCCTTAGAGAATTAGAAGAAGGAGGCATTGCTGTTGAAAACGCTGCCATTTCAATTAAGTTGTTGGCCGATAACACTTTGCAGGCGGCTCTTATTGGTTCAAAAATTGGTGATACTTTTGAAATTGACATTGTAAAGGCCTTTCCGAATGAAGCTGACCGGGCAGCTCTGCTCAAGGTAAAAAAAGAAGAGTTGAGTAGTATAGATGGAAACTTCAGGTTAACAATTAGCGAAACACTGAAATTTGATAAAGCCGAAATAAATCAGGAACTGTTTGACCAGGTATTAGGAAAGGATGTAGTGAAGAACGAAGAGGAGTTTAAAACCCGAATAAAAGAAACTATCGCAGGTGACTATTTAATGGATAGTAATTACAAATTCTTCCTCGATGCCAGAAAAATAATTTTGGATTCTCTTAAAATCGAGCTTCCTGTTGAATTTCTCAAGAGATGGATACTTGAAACAAACGAAGGCAAAATAAATCAATCTGATCTGGAAAGAGATTTCGGACAGTTTGCCAGCGATCTTAAATGGCAAATAGTAAGAGACCATATCATCAGGGAAAATAAGATTGAAGTCGCGCCTGAAGAGGTACTTGAATTTGCGAAGAAAATGACCCTGCGGCAGTTCAGAAATTATGGCTTAATGAATGTTTCCGATGCCATGTTGGAGAATTTTGCACAGGAAACACTTAAAAAAGAAGAAGAAAGAAAAAAGCTTATCGACCGTATATACCATGAAAAGCTTATTGATTTAATAAAGACAAGTGTAAAACTTGATAACAAGGAACTCAACCAGGAGAAATTCGCTGAATTGTTCAAGCAGGATAGCTAAAAGTTACAGAATACTTCTGGCTTCCTACATTTTAAAATAAAGACGTAAAGCGCTAATAACTAATAGCTGTGCTTTCCGGCGCTAAAAATTTCTGGCAGCAGACTGAATCTGTTTTTGATTCGAAATACATTGCAACTCTTTTTCGGATTTTTATTTCACGGAAGTTTTTAACTTTATCCGAAACTTTAAATTTTTATATATGAAACGTAACGACGAATTTTTTAAATATGCCACCAAACACAAAGGCATGAACAGCCTCGGGCTTGAAAAATTTCTTTCGGTTTACAACAATTATATTTCGCCCACCATTATTGAGGAGCGTCAACTAAACATTGCAACAATGGACGTGTTTTCGCGACTGATGATGGACAGGATAATTTTTCTTGGTTTACCTATTGACGATTACGTTGCAAATATTATTCAGGCCCAGCTATTATTTTTAGAATCATCTGATCCCTCGAAAGATATCCAGATTTACATTAATAGCCCTGGTGGTTCAGTGCATGCAGGCATGGGAATTTACGACACAATGCAATATATAAGCGCTGATGTGTCAACTATTTGCACCGGGATGGCTGCTTCTATGGCCGCTGTTTTGCTAGCCGCAGGTTCAAAAGGAAAACGGTCGGGACTAAAACATTCCCGCATGATGATACATCAACCTATGGGCGGCGCACAAGGGCAGGTAAGTGAAATTGAGATTATTGTACGGGAAATTCAGAAATTAAAAAGGGAATTGTATGAAATTATTGCCGAGCACACGGGTCAAACCTTTGAAAAGGTTGAAAAAGATTCTGATCGGGATTATTGGATGAGGGCAGATGAAGCCAAAGAGTACGGTATAATTGATGAGGTTTTGTTCAGGGAAAAGAAAAAAAAGGCTAAATAATTTACACTGTCATTCCATAAACTTACTAAAAAGTCAGAAACTTCAATATTTGCAATATTTGCAGAAGACTTAAATAATAGCTTTGTTTTAGAAGGATTTTAATATAGCAGATACAATTTTTACCCCCAGGTTTATGCGTTTTGTCTTAAGAATTATCGCATAAAAATCCTGTATTAATTATTCTTGTTTTGTATTTCCTGCTGATTATCTTATATTTGCTTATTGTTGGGTTGCAACCAATAAAAATTTTAATTATGAAGGGAGAAATTGAAAAGTGTTCATTTTGTGGTCGGCACAAAAGACAGACCAATTTGCTAATATCTGGTATTGATGCAAAGATTTGCGATACATGCACCGAGCAGGCGTTTGAAGTAGTAAAGGAAGAGTTGCAGAGAAAGTCTTCCTTTGACGTTCAGAAAATCAAGCTATTAAAACCCGTTGACATTAAAAAATTTCTCGATCAATATGTTATAGGGCAAGTGGAAGCCAAGAAATTTCTATCTGTAGCAGTTTATAACCACTATAAACGCCTAATGCAGTCTAAACATAGCACAGATGAGGATATTGAAATTGAAAAATCAAACATTATTTTGGTAGGCGAAACCGGCACGGGAAAAACTTTGCTAGCAAGAACTATTGCAAGATTGTTGCATGTGCCTTTTACTATTGTCGATGCTACGGTACTCACCGAAGCTGGCTATGTAGGCGAGGATATTGAAAGCATACTTACGCGTTTGCTGCAGGTTGCAGATTATAATGTTGAAGCTGCTGAAAAAGGTATTGTTTTTATTGACGAAATTGATAAAATAGCCCGAAAATCAGACAACCCGTCCATAACAAGAGATGTTAGCGGAGAGGGTGTACAGCAGGGCTTGCTTAAATTACTTGAAGGCTCAGTTGTTAATGTTCCGCCACAAGGGGGAAGGAAACACCCCGAGCAGAAAATGATACCCGTCAATACAAAAAATATACTTTTTATTTGCGGAGGCGCATTTGACGGAATTGAGAGGAAAATTGCCCAAAGACTCAATACTAAAGTTGTAGGTTTTACCTCTATATACGATAGCGACCAAATTGACCGGAACAACCTTTTGCAGTACATAGCACCTCAAGACTTGAAAGCTTTTGGTATGATTCCCGAGATTATTGGACGACTTCCAGTGTTAAGCTATCTTGAGCCTTTGGATCGGAAAGCCCTTCAGGATATTTTAACCGAACCCAAAAATTCAATCATCAAACAGTATGAAAAACTTTTCAGCATGGATGGTATAGAATTGATTTTTGAGAAAGATGTCTATGAATTCATTGTTGATAAGGCCATTGAATTTAAACTGGGAGCGAGAGGGCTGCGTTCAATATGTGAGGCAATTATGATGGATGCCATGTTCGAATTACCTTCCGGCCTTGAAAAGAAAATAATTATTGACAGAAATTATGCAGAAAAGAAACTGCAGAAAACTGATCACAAACGGTTAAGAGCCGCATAAAAAAACCCCCTTTAGAGGCGGGGGTTTTTAGAGTAATTTTGAGTTATCGTTTTAAGCGAATAGTCTTGGTTTCTCCGTTTACTGTTATTGTAGCAAGGTCATCACAGGTTCCAACACCGTAATCTAATATGGCATCCCTGCGATCCTGAACTTTTAGCTCTACACTTCCCTGAACTATAAATCTGCAATTCATTTTCAGAATAAGCGGGTTTATAATAGTACTTGAAAAATTCTTGTCTAAGTGATTAACGCCTGTGGTTGTACCGGTTATTTCAATAACATCATCACTGAAGATAAGTGGAGTAGCCTCTCCTGCAATACGTCTTCTCAGTCGGTCTGAATTCCATCTGAAGGTTCTGCCCTCCGGCGATGTTATAACGGCATTTGCAACTACTATTCTCCATGCCATGAAATTGTTTGCCCCCCTTCCCATGTTGGTTATGGTTTTTGATCCGGCAATAGAAAAGCCGTTAATACTGAAATTTTCAAAAGTAGCCGTTGTTACTGAGCCAGATTCCCAATGCCAGCCTGTAATTATTGTAATAATTCTCCCTTTTATTACATTCCCGTTTTGGTATTCACATCCAACTGTCCCGAAATCGAGTGTAATTGTTTTTGGGAAACTTGGTAAGGCAGGTGCAATGGTGAGTATCGGACAAATTTGTTCTGTTGCAGATTTGAGAAAAGCATTATTTTCACCTTTTTCAATTTCGGCAAAAACATTGTCAAAAATTGCTGTTACAACGGCCTCTTCCTGTACAGTTTCAATAATTTCCTCGCTTATTTCAGGTTCGTTTTCACACGACTGAAAAATTACAAAGCCAATTAAAAAGACTAAAGTCAAAATAAAAGTTTTTCTTGTTTTCATGTTTATATAAATTAAGGGTTAAAATTAATCAAAACAAACATAAGGTTAATAAAATGAAGACTTGATGAAAGTTTTAAAAAAGTGGTTACAACGTAATTTCCTACTCGTTTTTCTATTTGCTTATTGCGGTTTTTACAACTTTCATAGTTGTAAATCATACTATATCCCGAAGGTAAAAATATCATTACTTAATTTTACAATTAACCCGAATTGTCCTTAATTAATTATCGTCTGCAAAATATAGAAGGATTTGCAGCAGATTGGGTTTTTCTCTCAAGGGTAATATAACTAAATGAAAAGGGCACTTTTTCGCTGGCCGCGATTGTTTCATCATGTACTACTTTCCATTCCTGTATGGGAAATTCAGGGAAAAACGTGTCGCCGTAAAATGATTTATGAATTTTAGTCAGGTATATTTTATTTGCCAGTGGCAGAGCCTGCTGGTAGATTTCTCCTCCTCCAATAATGAATATTTCCTTTTCGCCTGCAAGATTACTTATAGCTTCGTGGATAGATGAATAAACTGTGCAGCCCTCCGGTTTGTAACCACCCTGCCTGCTAATCACTACATTATTTCTTCCGGGCAAGGGCCTGCCAATAGACTCAAATGTTTTTCTCCCTATAACTATTGGGTGTCCCATAGTTATCGCCTTAAATCTTTTCAAATCACCGGGAATATGCCATAGAAGTTTATTATTACATCCAATGACATTGTTTTCGGAAACAGCAACTATTATTGAAATATTCATTTATACAGAAATTTCCCCTTTTATGTGAGGATGAGGGTTATAATTAAGAAATTTAAAATCGTTGTATTTGAAATCGTCAATATTTTTTACTTCAGGGTTGATAGCAAGACTTGGCAGGTCGCGAAGTTCTCTTGAAAGCTGCAACTTTACCTGTTCAATATGGTTAGTGTAAATATGTGCATCTCCAAAAGTATGAACAAATTCACCGGGTTGCAGGTTTGTAACATGGGCTATCATATGGGTAAGCAGTGCATAAGATGCAATATTGAATGGGACACCCAAAAAAACATCTGCGCTGCGTTGGTACAATTGGCATGAAAGTTTTCCTGCAGCCACATAAAACTGGAATAATATGTGACAAGGAGGGAGAGCCATATTATCAATATGACCTACATTCCAGGAACTTACAATATGTCGGCGTGAGTCAGGATTGTTTTGAATTGATTGAACAACCATTTTAATTTGATCAATGGGTTTACCGTGGTAGGATGGCCATGAGCGCCACTGGAAGCCATAAATAGGGCCAAGATCTCCGGAATCGTCAGCCCATGCATCCCAAATTTTTACTTTATTTTCGTTCAGGTATGCAATATTGGTTTGTCCCTTGAGAAACCACAATAATTCATGTACGATTGAAGGTATATGAAGTTTTTTGGTAGTCACAAGCGGAAAGCCTTCATTTAAGTCAAAACGCATTTGGTAACCAAATACGCTTTTGGTGCCGGTTCCTGTTCGGTCTTCCTTGTCAAAACCTTTTTCCAGTATATAGGTTAACAGGTTGTGGTACTGCTGCATTTAGATTTATAAATTAAAAAGGACAAGCTAAATTGAAAAAAATATATTCAATCAAAAGAAACGGCATTTAATTTTTCTGAAACTTCACGTTGTAATAAACCTTTCTTTCCTTCAGGTAGTTCACTATGTATTCAAAATTATTTTTTTCAAACCCTAATGCTTCAGGCGGAAAAACACCTTTATTTGTGAACTTGTTGTTTAAAATCAGATTAACAACCGCAGTGCATGTATATCCAGTTGTGCGGGCCATTGAGGTAATTTGAGATTGCGTGTCAAACTTGTCAAATAAGGTGTAAACGTACGTAACCTTTTGATTGTTTTCTACGCCTGAAATAATAACTCTCATGATTGTAAAATCCTGTTCCCCGGGTTTTAGCTGCCATTTCAGGAAAAGAAGTTTGGCTGTCATGTCAATTGGCCTTATTTTCATTCCGTTTACATCTATTTCCTCATAACTGAAAAAGCCCGTTTCTCTTAACACTCGCAAGTATTCAATGCAACCTGGATATCTGATTGTTTTTTCAATCATATTAGGTATAGGGAAGGAATCTATTAATGACCTTAGACCATCAGAGTTCCATGCTTCAACTGTTCCCACCTCTTCAAAAAACATAAGTTCCGGATCCGATAAAGCTTCGCGAATAACCAGTTCACCATTCACAACGAAACGGGCAGGGCTGGTATATTCCTCAATCACGTCAATAGGTGAAAAAACTGCTTTGTATTCATAAGGCCATTCTCTCACCATTGGAAGTCCGCCAACATAGCACTTATAGTCCTGTACTTTCATTAATGAAGCGTGGTGAGCAAGGATTATATTTCCCATTCCGGGTGCTACACCGCAATCATATACTGCAGTAACTCCGTTAGATTTTGCGAGTTCATTTAAGTTTAAAGGATTTTCCGGAAGGAATGAGATGTCCACTATATTTTTGCTGTATTCAATTGCCGCCCTTAAAGTATGCAGTCCCATGAAACCGGGTAATGCGCCAATAACTAAGTCGGAATTTTTTATTGCATTGTGCAGGTTGCCAATATCTGATAAATCAACCTGCCTGGTATTAATACCAAATTGATTGAGGTAATTCAGATTCTCTGTGCTTATATCAAACACATTTAATTCATAATCATTTTTCAGATCCAAGGCTACAGCTTTTCCAACGAGGCCTGCACCAAGAAGTGCAATTTGTTTTTTTTTCATCTGTAATAACTTTTTTAAAATTTGGTAGTATAGAACCCGTATTTGAATTTTCGTGTTGGTTATGGTTTTAACGAAATTGCTCGGTTCAATTATGTCTGATTAAATTCGTCTAATAGGATAAAATTACAGAAGAAAAAGTAAATTAAAATTTTCTTGTAGAATACTTTTTGCCCTCGGGAATTCTGTAAAACAGAATAATTTTAATAGTTCATTTTAAAACAAACTTAAAAGTTGCACACATATAATAAGTATTACCATAGCCGCAGGGTAAACTGTGGCATAAGCTATGTGATGCCTGTTATTGCGCACCATTGGGTCAACTGCTGCAAGTCCGGGGGTACTGGTCATTCCTCCGGTAATCATTCCCAGAAGGTCAAAAATGTTGATTTTAAAAATATAATGTCCAATAATTGTTGCTACCAGCATGGGAATAATTGTTACTAAAGCTCCTACAATTATCAGGGTAAACCCGTATGACATGAAAGTTGATACTAAATGCCCGCCGGCCTGCGTGCCAACGGTTGCAAGGAAAAAAAACAGGCCAAGTTGTCTGAGCAACTGATTGGCTGTTGCAGACATTGACCAAATAACAGGACCGGTTTTCCCTAAATTCCCCAGAATGAGTGCTACGAATAAAATACCGCCTGTAAGTCCCGGCGTAAATTTGAACTCCGGGGATAGCACAAAACTTATTTTTCCGAATAATAGACCAAGTACAATTCCTGCAGCGATTGGGAAGAAATCCGTATCAGAAAGTTTTTTATCCTCATTCCCAAATAAGGTTGAAACTGCCTTCATTTGATCTTTATGGCAAGCTATTAGAAGCTTGTCGCCAAATTTAATTATTGAGCTTGAATTTGGTGCGATATCAATTCCGCTTCTTCTAATCCGGGTAACTGTTGCGGAATAATTTGAAAGAAGATTTAATTGTCCAATGCTCTTATGTACTACCTCCTTATTTGTAACAAGTATGGACTGAATATCATAATTATCCCCCAAAGGAATATCTGCTCTGACACTTTTTCCTATAAGCAGTTCCAGTTTATCCAGGGCTGAATGGGTGCCAACAGCTTTAATTAAATCTCCCTTATGTAATACAGTTGTAGCCGAGGGAGTAAACGCGTCATCATTGTGCATAACACGCGAAATACTTGCGCCGGTCATAGTTCTGATATTAAGTAAACCTATGGTTTTTCCGAAAACATTTTGATTTTCAACACAAAAATGTCTGTTAATAATTTCGGGGTAAACCGTTTTTTGTTCTTCTTCAATTTCCTTTTCTGCTTTTTCAAGCTTAGTTCCAAGAAGACGTGGAAGCATTCTCACAAAAATAATCACGCCCAGTACGCCAAAAGGATAAGCTAATCCATAACCAATAGATGCCAAAGATGATTGTGTAGTATCAATTGCAACCGCAAGCCCCGGGGTGCTTGTCATGGCTCCTGTAAACAATCCTATTGCTATCTTGGGGTCGATATTGAAAATAAGCATTAGTACAAATACAGTTATTCCACCAGATAATACAAGAATTACTGCCACTGTAACCAATTTCAATCCCTGTTTTCGGAAGGAATCGAAAAACCCTGGGCCAGCTTGTATTCCAACAGTAAAAATGAATAATACAAGACCAAGGTTCTGAAAATCTTCAGGTAACTTAATGCCTAAATGTCCGAACAAAAGTGCCACAAAAATTATTGCAGAGATATCAAGGGAGATACCTCTGATTTTGATTTTTCCCAGTAAAAAACCAAGGGTAATTATCAGAAAAAGAGCAAAATAGTTGGTTAGTGGCATATTAGCTTGAATTATTTTGTTGGAAATTAAGCCCAAAAGTAGGAATTCTTCATAAACATTTGTAGGACAGATTAATTAAATTTTCACTAATCAAGTTTAAAAAATGTGGAGGAAATATTTTTTCTTTCAAAAAATTACTAAAATTGTATCACTAAATAAAATTGTTAAACCATTAAAATTATTTAATCTTTCTGAAATGAAGTCGAAAAAAATGTTTGGTGTGTTGAGGGATGATATAGATGATGCATCAACCAAAGGCAAAAAAAGGCATAAACTACCACCAGTTAAGAGGCAAAAATCAAACAAAAAACAATTTTTTAAAGATCTCGATGAGTTTGATGAGAAAGATGATTTAGAAACAGGCCTGGATGATTTACTGGAAGACGATGAAAGATATATCTAAAATTTCCGGTATAAGATGAAATTTTTTAATGTGGGATATAGTGCATCCTGCAATAAGAAATTTTGAAAAAGGAAGTTCATTAAATTGATATTGTGAAGTTATAAGCAGTTTAGTGCTTTGCCGGGAATATAGGAAATAGTTGAAAACCTTAAATAGTGAAATGATTCCCGAAAATTTATTTATTTTCGCTTTGAATTTATTGATATCACACGAGTTTGCGTCCATGTCTTAGTTGTTATGTTTTGCCACTGCAACTTTAAAAATTTTGGACGCAAATTTTTGGGGAAACTTTTTTTTATGAAATAAATATGCCTTTCACTTTTGCAAATCAAAAATTTCAGTAAACTCAAGGAATACACACAACAATTAACCTAATTTTGGGGAAAGTCCAGTGGAAATTAAAGTATACTCCAAAAATATAAATCGCGAACGCTTGAAAATTAATTTTTTTTTGTAACTTGACCTCCCGTTTAGATAATCGAAAAGTTTTATCCTTTCAGAATGTACGGTTAATAACTCTCAATTGATGGACAAAGGCAGGAGTGTGCTTATTTTCTTTGTAGATGACGATAAGCTGATTTTAAACCTCATGGAATACATATTTCAAAGTAAAAATGGCTATAGGGTTAAGACTTTTCCCAGTTGTGAGGAATGTATCAAAAATTTGCATTTAAAACCCGACTTGATAATTTTGGACTATAACTTTTCGACTGAGAATAATTCAAATATGAACGGTGTGGATTTTATGCGGGCATTAAAATCCAGAATAAATAAAATTCCGGTAATTGTATTATCGGGAAATTCTGACAATATTGTGACAAAAGAATTTTATTCTCTTGGTGCCAAAGATGTAATTGCTAAGGATGATTATTTTATAGATACTCTTGAAAGTGCAATTCTTGATGAATTGCATTCACGGAATTGAAAAAATTAAAACAATTTTGTGGGTTTTGGGTTTATCCGTTAGCTTTTGCCCTGCGCTTCCGCTCATTTTCATCAAGGTGAATCTTTCTGAGTCTTATTGCATTGGGTGTAATTTCCACATATTCATCCTCTTGTATGTATTCGAGAGCTTCCTCTAAAGTAAATACTATGGGAGGTGCAATTTTAACCTTATCATCAGCACCCGAGGCCCTGAAATTTGTAAGTTTTTTCGATTTGGTAATATTTAGCACCAAATCTCCTGCTCTGGTGCTTTCGCCAATAACCTGCCCGGCATAAACTTCTTCCCCTGATGATATGAAAAACCTCCCTCTGTCCTGCAGTTTGTCAATTGAATATGCAAATGCTGTTCCTGTTTCCATCGCTATTAAAGAGCCATTCTGCCTGCTTTCAATCTGACCTTTGAGTGGTTCAAAGGCTTTAAATCTGTGCGAAATCACAGCCTCCCCGGCTGTGGCTGTCAGCAGAATATTTCTTAAACCTATGATTCCCCTGGAGGGGATGGTGAAGGAGAGGTGTACCCTGTCTCCTTTACGTTCCATATTCGTTAATTCGCCTCGGCGCTTGGTGACATTTTCTATGGCTTTTCCGGAATATTCATCAGGAAGGTCAATAGAAAGAACTTCTATTGGTTCACATTTTTCTCCCCCAATAGATTTGATAATAACCTTAGGTTGTCCCACCTGCAACTCGTAACCTTCTCTTCGCATGGTTTCAATTAAAATAGAAAGATGCAAAACTCCCCTCCCAAATACTGTAAAGGAGTCAGAATCTGCATATTTTTGAATTCGCAATGCAAGGTTTTTCTCCAATTCTTTTTCTAGTCGTTCTTGCAGGTGTCTTGATGTTACATATTTTCCGTCGCGACCGTAAAATGGCGAATTATTAATAGTAAACTCCATGCTAATGGTTGGTTCATCAACCGAAATTGGATCAAGAGGTTCAGGCTCAATTAAGTCGGCAATGGTATCACCAATATCAAAATTTTCAATTCCAATAATTGCACATATTTCACCGCAACTTACCGAATCAACTTTTTTCTTTTCAAGGCCTTCAAAAATCAATAATTCTTTTATCCGGGTTCTCAAAATAGAACCATCCTTTTTTACCAAGGAAACAGGAGTGTTTTTCGCAAGTGTGCCCCTGTGGAGTCTCCCAATGGCAATTCTTCCAATATATGAGGAATAATCGAGTGAAGTTATTAGTAATTGGGGAGTACCTTTTCGAATAACCGGAGCAGGAATTTCATTTAAGATACATTCAAGCAATGGCGTGATATTTGAAGTTGGTTTTTGCCAGTCGTCAGACATCCATCCTTGCTTTGAAGAGCCATAAATTGTAGGAAAATCTAATTGTCTTTCTGTAGCGTTTAAATTAATCATAAGGTCAAATACTTCCTCCTGAACTTCCTCGGGCCTGCAATTTGGTTTGTCAACTTTATTTATAACTACAATAGGTCTTAACCCAAGTTGGAGAGCCTTTTGAAGAACAAATCTGGTTTGGGGCATCGGCCCCTCAAATGCGTCAATCAGCAACAAAACACCATCGGCCATATTTAAAACACGTTCTACTTCGCCGCCAAAATCAGCGTGCCCGGGTGTGTCTATAATATTTATTTTAACCCCTTTATAATTTACCGAAACATTTTTTGCAAGAATTGTAATACCTCTTTCCCTTTCCAGGTCATTACTATCCATAATTAACTCGCCTGGAGTTTCGTGCTCCTTGAAAATTTTACAGGTAATTAGTAATTTATCAACCAGAGTAGTTTTGCCATGGTCAACGTGGGCAATTATTGCGATATTTCTAATACTTGTCATAAAAAAATTTAAGGGCGCAAATTTACTTCAGTAATATGGTATTTTTCTGAAAATAAGATATTTTTTTGAAAATTCTTACAAGCATTAAAACGTTTAAAAAATCCAAAGCTTATTTAATCATAAACTTTTCTTGTAAATTATGGTCAAAGCTTTTTCTTTTTTTATTTCATATTAATTTATAATTTTGCACGATATTTTTAGGGAATTGCCATTTTCAGGTAAATATACAATTCAGTTCAAAGGGCTGAAAGACGGTTTTCATACCTTTGAACTAGAAATAGACAACAAGTTCTTTGAGTTTTTTGCTAACAAAGATATTGAACGTGGGAGTGTTAAAGCTGAAATTATTCTGGAAAAAAAACCTGGCCTTCTTCAGTTTAATATATTTTTAAAAGGAACAGTGAATGTTGTATGCGACAGATGTCTTGACTTTTTTGATTTCACTTTCGAATTTTCGGGCAGTTTGTTTGTAAAATTTACTCAGAACATGACTGCATCAGGCGATCCCGATCTTATTTTTCTTGATACCGATGCTTATGAAGTTGATCTGGCACAATATTTATACGAAAGTGTAACTTTAAGTCTTCCCTACCGCAAGGTTCACCCCGGAGGAAAAAAGGCCAAAGCAAACTGTAACCCTGAAATGTTAGCTATACTCAATAAAATTGCGGTTTATGAAAGCAAGGCAACAGACCCTAGATGGGATAAGTTGAAAAAATTAAGAGATGAATTATAATAAAAATAAATAATTAGAGAAATGCCAAATCCAAAACGAAAAATCTCAAAACAAAGAAGAGATAAACGCAGGACTCATCACAAAGCCGAAGTTCCAACACTTTCTAATTGCTCGAATTGCGGAGCCGCTGTAAAATACCATAGGGTTTGTCCGGAATGTGGTTATTACAGGGGCAAACAGGCTATTGAGAAACAAACAGCTTTGTGATAGTTTAAATAAATTAATCCTTCTTCGGTTGACTTGTTATCATGAGGCTTTTTAAAACATTAAGCTCAGGCGGTAACTTGTCCGTTTAACAACAATTATTCGCAGATGAAATTAGCATTAGATGTTATGGGGGGTGATTTTGCCCCAGATGCAATGGTTTTAGGTGCAATTCTTGCTTATGGTGTATTGCCCGCTGATACAAAAATTGTTTTGATTGGAAACAAAACAGATATTTTGCGAATTTGTGGATATGAAAAATTTGATGCTAATAATTTTGAAATTGTTCATACCGACGAAGTGATTGGAATGGGAGAGAATCCGGCAAAAACTTTTCAGAAAAAAACAGGGTCAAGCATTGTTACTGGTTTTAAATTGTTGGTTTCAGGAGCAATTGACTCTTTTGCAAGTGCCGGCAATACCGGTGCTATGATGGTTGGTGCTATGTTCATGGTAAAGGTAATTTCCGGAATTATTCGGCCAGCTATTTCGGCTATGGTACCCGTAGAAGGAGGTAAGTCAACATTGTTGTTAGACGTTGGCCTCAATCCCGATTGCCGCCCCGATGTTTTATACCAGTACGGTATTATTGGCTCTTTGTATTCAAAAAATGTTTTTCACATTACCAACCCAAGAGTGGCGCTTTTAAGCAACGGTTCTGAAGAAGAAAAGGGGAACCTGATTATTAAGGCCGCCTACGAGCTAATGAAAGATAACCCCGATTTTAATTTTGTGGGGAATGTTGAAGGAACAGATATTTTTAGCGATGAAAAAACCGACGTTATTGTTTGTGATGGCTTCGTGGGCAATATTGTATTAAAGGAAGCAGAAGCATTTTATACATTGCTAAAAAAACGTAAAATCAAGGATGACTTTTTCGAAAGATTTAATTTTGAAAATTATGGCGGAACTCCTGTTTTGGGGATAAATAAACCGGTTTTAATCGGTCATGGAATCTCCAATGCTACCGCCATCAAAAATATGATGATTCATTCGCATGAAGTTGTGAAGGCGAATTTGATTGAAAAATTTCAACAAGTATTCAAATAATTGCACTTCTAAGTATTCGTAAACCAGAATTTATTTAGATTTGCTCATTTAAAATAATTGTGAATTTTGTTGCCCTTAACGGAAAAAAAATATACGAATTTACCCAAAGGCAAGAAATAAAAGTTAAACATTCCATTTGGGCATTGATTTTAACGCTAAAGGGACGAAGAGAAGAACGAAGGATGATTGAAGACATAAATTAATAAAAAATAAATACAGGTTTAAGTACAATAATAAATCCATTTATTAGTATTAATAATTTGTTGAATAAAATAATTGCGAATAAACTTTAAAATTCTTGATATGGCGAAGAATAACGATATTGAAATAAATGTAATAAATCTGATTGGCCTCGGCACAGAAATAACCGGCGATGTTATTTCAAATTCAGATATCAGGGTTGATGGGAGCGTTACCGGAAATCTTACAACCAAAGGTAAACTTGTAGTTGGTCCTTCTGGAAAACTTAAAGGTGAAATTATATGTAAAAATGGCGATATTTCGGGAAAAATTGACGGGAAAGTCAATGTTACGGAATTACTTACTCTTAAACCCAGCTCAGTTATTCATGGCGACATATTAACACAGAGGCTGGCTATTGAACCGGGTGCTATGTTTACCGGCACTTGTAAAATGGAAAACCAGAAAATGTCCAATCCTTTTGAAAAGGTAAAAGAAGGAATGGCAGGGAAGGCCGGCGTTAGTTAAATATTTAAATTTTTTAT
>BBPF01000922.1_pt4 | contig 41065 bp, 43 predicted proteins | sample 1343921 | NCBI WGS metagenome assembly BBPF01 (sample SAMD00019090, study PRJDB2971) | groundwater metagenome | isolation source: The Cedars highly-alkaline
TTAGTTTTGGTGCACTTTTCTTAATTTTCCGGGCTAAAAATATATGTAAATATAGGAATCCTACTAACCTTACCAATAAAGAATAATTATTAACTTTTACTCCTTGGTGTTTAATTACACATTGTTTTATGCGAAAAAAATCACTATTCTTATTGCCAACAGCCTATTGCACTTTAAATTACGCCCACTGTGCAATATCTAGTGGCCCTCATAAATCTATCGATTCACTTAGTATTAGTAAAGTAAATGAAGTTTTGATGAAGTCTAAAAAGCTTGAATTTGGCGATGTTCATATTTCAGGCGGTGGTGAACCTTTAACATTAAGTGACGAATACATCAAAAACTTACTAAACACAATATCAGATTATGGTTACTTTATAAATCTAACCACAAATGGTTTTTGGGCATCTACCAAAGAAAAGGCTTATGAAAAAATGCGATTCCTTTCCGAAAATGGATTAAATCAAATAATCGTCAGTTTATCTGAATCACATCTTAAGTTTATTCCTATCAATTACATAATTAACATCTGTGAAAGCAATGTAAAAGCAGGCATCAAAGTAGCCGTTTACATTACTGAGAATAATGAAAGAACTAGCTTGTTTAATTCATTTTTATCACATTTCAAAGAATACCGTATCCCTCCTCCATTTGTTATAAGTGATAATTACATGATACCTCTTGGTCGAGCTGGGGAGTCTTATAATGCAAGTGAGTTTTTTTTAAGTGATGTTAGTACGTTTAATTCTGGCTGTCAATCAATATGCAATAATATTTGTATTCATCCTGATGGTTCTGTTACCCCTTGTGCAATGGTGGCAGTTTTTGATATGAAAGGGTTCAATTTTGGCAATATTTATGATGATGCTTTTTTGTCAATTTATAATAATATCTGTAATAAGTAAGCTATGTGAATTTATTCGAGCTAATGGAGTAGTTAAGTTGAAAGAATTAATTGAACGTAAGTTTCCTATAATTTTTAATCAAAAGTATGTTAATATGTGTCATTTGTGCTATTCAATTAATTCTTCCTATTCGGAAGAAACTGAAATTGAATCTTTAATTATTGCTCATGATAATCTTAAATAAATGTATTATGAAGAGGCCGCTATTCCTGAAATTTTTAGGTATTTTAAACGATGGATTAATTCTTGCCTTTGTGTTTATTACAATATCCCTTACTCTTTACATAGTTGATATTTACAAAACACCTCCTTGGCTAACTTTTCTTTTTTTAGTGCTATTAATTATCGGGCTTTCCCTTTTTACTAAAGATTTTCGTAATAACAAGTTAAATGGATATATTTCTTATAGTAAAGCTTTTAATTATAGCTTTCTCGTATCAATGATCGCTTCAGTTACTTATGGGGTTTATTTTTTTTTACTCATATTTGTAATTGATCCAAATTATTGTGAAACCATATATGCGATCGCTGCGGAATCTTATTACGATTTAGGTATGAATGATTATGAAGTTGAGACGGCTCTAAGTTTGTTTAAAAGAATTCAAAGTCCATTAGTTATGGTTTTATCATCAATCGTTGGGTTTATGATTATGGGGACAGTTTCAGCATTTATAGCTGCATTTGTTGTTAAAAAAAATGAACCGCTTACAAAAAGTTAGCACCCCTGCAGAATCCTTTAGATTTGTGATTGAAGTTTAGTTAAACTTTTGGTTGGCATTAAAGTGATTGGGAGAATTAAAATTAATAATAAACCACTATAGTTAGTGTCCCGTGTAAATTTCAATCCCTTTAAGATTTTTTTTACAAATAGATTCATTTGTTTTTGGTCTCAGAAAATGGTATAGAAAATTCTGCACTTTATAACTGTATTTAGATGGTTCTATCTTATCAAGTGTGCACCTTCCTCACCGGCTGCAGCTTAAACACCAGCCCTGTGCGGTTGGGAATATATAGCTTCAGGTAGTGCGGTGAATCTACCTTCCCGTCCCATTGTGTAATGTAGTCAATGTTGTCGTTCACCCTGTTGAAACCGCCGTATTTATCAGAGTCGGAATTGAGTTCAATGCGGTAGCGCCCTGGGTGGATTTTTACGCCGTAATCGGTGTATGAATTATTCGGACTGAAATTGAATACAAATACAAAGGGCCCTCGGATAAAAACCAGCACCTGGTCGGTGTCGTGTGAGTGAATGAGGTACATTGGCTGCTGCAACAGGTCGGGCATGGATTTAACCAGTGCAATCATGTCGTGGTCAAAATCACTCAGGTAATGGAAACGCAGATTTGTTTCTTTTGCAAGGTTCCATTGCCTTCTTGCATAAAAGTACGACCAGTTGTTTCCTAACCTTGGAAAATCAATCCATTCGGGGTGGCCGAATTCATTTCCCATAAAATTGAGATACCCCCCTCCGGCTGTAGCAATGGTGAGTAACCTAATCATTTTATGAAGGGCAATGCCTCGGTCAACAATAAGCGATTGTGTATTTTTTGCCATAAAGCCGTACATTTCCTTATCCATTAACCTAAAAGCAATGGTCTTATCGCCTACCAGCGCCTGATCGTGCGACTCGGCATAACTCACCGTTTTCTCATCATGCCGCTTCTTTATCAGCTCATAAAAAATTTCCGAGGTATTCCAGTTTTCATCTGCTCTTTCCTTAATTAGTTTTATCCAAAAATCGGGTACTCCCATAGAAAGGCGAAAATCGAATCCCATTCCTCCATATTCAATTGGCGCAGCAACACCAGGCATTCCGCTCATTTCTTCGGCAATAGAAATGGCCTTTGGGTTTACCTGATGAATTAAGCGGTTGGCAAGTGTGAGATAAACAATTGCATCTTCATCCTGGTGCCCATCGTAGTAGGCTTCGTAACTGTTAAAATCCCTTGATAATCCGTGGTCGAGATAAAGCATGCTTGTCACCCCGTCAAAACGGAAACCGTCAAACTGGTATTCATCCAGCCAGAATTTGCAATTGGTAAGCAGGAAATGCAGCACCTCATTTTTTTTGTAGTTAAAACACAGGGAGCCCCATGCCACATGTTCGCGTCTTGCACCGGTATGAAAATACTGCCAGGGCGATCCGTCAAACTCGGCCAGGCCCTCATTTACATTTTTAACAGCATGAGAATGAACTATATCCATAATCACGGCAATTCCAAGTCCATGAGCCTCATCAATAAGTTTTTTCAGGTCACAAGGCGTTCCAAACCTTGAAGATACCGCAAAAAAATTAGACACATGGTAGCCAAAGGAACCATAATAGGGATGCTCCATTATGGCCATCAGTTGAATAGTATTGTAACCTGCTTTTGCAATTTCAGGTAAAACATTTTTAGTGAAATCGTTAAAACTTGCGATTCCTTCTTTTTCTGATGCCATACCCACATGTGCTTCATAAATTAAAACGGGCTGCCCGCTGAGGTCAGGATTTTTATTTTTAAATGGGTATGGTTTTGGAGGGGCCCATACCTGTGCATTAAAGATCATGCTGTTTTCGTCCTGCACAACCCGCCGTGCATAAGAGGGAATGCGATCTCCCTTTCCCCCTTCCCAGTGAACAGATAACCTGTATAAGTCTTCGTGTTTTAACAATTCAAGGGGTAGTTCAATCTCCCATGTTCCAAACTCTTTCTTAATTAACCTGAATTCTTCCATGGCTTGCCAGTTATTAAAAACTCCAATTATGTAAACAGCAATGGCATTGGGTGCCCACTCTCTTAAAATCCATTTGTTGGTGGTTTTGTGCAAACCAAAGAAAAGGTGTCCGTTCGCAAAATTGCTCAGTGAACCATATAACTTTGTAATTTCATGCTCTCTGCCCAAGGCAGCTTTATGCCTTTTAATTATTATACTCTCATAAGGCTTGAGCCATGTATCATTTTGAACCAGTTTTAATGCAGACATAATATTTTTTTGCTTGGCATAGTAAATATAGGCAATAAGCCTGAACTATTCATAAAATATGAAAGGCTTTTTATTGAATTTAATAACTGATTTTCTACGTTTTCTACCCCTGCCCCGTGGCTCTACCGGACTCTAATCTTTCGCAAATCAAATTGAAAGATGCAAATCCTGAAATGTGGAAGATCGTATAAAACCGGAAATTGTTGCATATTTTATAAAGAAACACTACTGTCCTGTTAAATTTTAATAAAATCTAAAAGTTTTCAAATAAATCAATGTTAGTCGAAGGTCATTTATTAGCGGGGGTTATTTCCGCCTCAGGGAGTTTTGCTTAATAAAATCGGATAAATTGCAGTTTAAAAATCCGGACTGTTTAAGCTAAGCGGGTTTCCGGATTTTAGGCAATTAATCAGATTTTTAGGAAATTCTCAGCATCGTTGGCATGTTTTGTTTACTTTTTTTGCTGGAGAAAAAAAGTAAAAGCCGCTGCAGCTTGGACATTTGAACGCAAAGAGGATTTTTGCCAGACAATAGCGATTTTTTAAACTCCTATGTTTCTAATGCGTAGCATTAGCAATTTTAAAATTTAAAAATAGCCGTACATGTTATATAATAAAGATTCCAGAAGTTTTAAAATTCAGGTTTTTGCTTTAATTGCGTAATTTGGGATAAATTTGTTTATTTCGTTTTTTAATCAGGAACTATTCAAAATTTAAAAATTGAAAATTCACACACAAAAAATCGCGGGGAAACTAAAAAATCCTGTTGTCTCAATTGGAATTTTTGATGGCGTACACCTGGGTCATGCTGCTATACTTGGCAAAGTCAAGTCAGTAGCTCAAAAAATTAACGGAGAATCTGTAATTGTTACCTTTTGGCCACACCCAAGAGTAGTTCTTGGTAAGGAAAGTGTACAGCTAAAATTTCTTTCAACATTACACGAAAAACAAATCCTTCTCGAAAAGCACGATATTAACCACTTATTAATTATTCCGTTTACCTATGAATTTTCGAGAATCCCCGCCTGTGAATTTGTTAAGTCATATCTTGTTGATACAATTGAACTTAAAAATCTTATATTTGGATTCAATCACCATTTCGGGCGTAACCGTGAAGGAAACTTTGAAAACCTGAAAGAATGTGCCGGCCGCTATGGGTTTTCAATTGAACAATTAAGCCCTGTATTGGTTAATGAATATCAGGTCAGTTCATCGCTTATTCGCGATTATATAATAGCTGGTGAGATACAAAAGGCAAATAAACTTTTAGGGTATAATTATTTTATTGAAGGGAAAATAGTTGGAGGAAAGCAAATTGGCAGGGTCATTGGGTTCCCTACTGCTAATATATATGTGGATGATTCTCATAAACTCATTCCGGCCGACGGAGTATATGCTGTTGAAGTTTTAATATTTGAAACTATTTATGCAGGAATGATGAATATTGGATTTCGTCCGACTATTAATCACCAGGGCGAAGGCAAATCCCTTGAAGTTCACATTATGAATTTTGAAGGAAATGTTTACAATCACGAAATTCAAATCAGGTTTGTAAGTAAACTGCGTGACGAAAAGCGATTTGCCAATCTGGAAGAACTAAAAAAACAATTGGAGGCTGACAGATTAAGCGTTCTGAGAATTTTAGAAAAATAATAATCTGCCTTTTTGCTATCTTTACAAACTGAAACCGAAAATATAAAATAAAATGGATTTAATTGTTGACACCTTACCTTATAAAGTCAAAGATATTTCCCTTGCAGAATGGGGTCGTAAAGAAATTGAAATTGCCGAAAAAGAAATGCCTGGTTTGATGACCATCAGAAGACGCTACGGGAAGGAAAAACCTTTAAAAGGTGCCCGCATTACCGGTTCATTACACATGACAATACAAACCGCCGTATTAATTGAGACTTTGGTTGAGTTGGGGGCCGAGGTACGTTGGGCAAGTTGCAATATATTTTCCACACAAGACCATGCGGCTGCAGCTATTGCATCGGCAGGTATTCCAGTTTATGCATGGAAAGGGGAAACCCTGTATGAGTATTGGTGGTGTACCGCTCAGGCACTTGATTTCGGAAATGGAAAAGGCCCGCACCTTATTGTTGACGACGGAGGCGATGCAACCCTAATGCTACACATGGGAGTTCAGGCTGAAAAAGATGCATCTGTATTAAATAAACAGCCCGATGGCGAAGATGAAGGCGAATTGCTGAACTTGTTGAAAAAGTATTTAAAAATCGACAACACACGATGGCACAAGGCTATTACTGAATGGAAGGGTGTTTCGGAAGAAACTACTACCGGGGTACACAGGCTTTATCAGATGCATAATGCCGGCAAATTACTTGTACCGGCCATTAACGTTAATGATTCGGTAACTAAATCAAAGTTTGATAACCTGTATGGATGTCGCGAATCTCTTGCGGATGGCATCAAACGGGCAACCGATGTAATGATTGCAGGCAAAGTTGTGGTAGTTGCAGGTTATGGAGATGTGGGTAAGGGTTCGGCAAAATCAATGCGTGCCTATGGCGCAAGGGTTATAATAACTGAAATAGACCCTATATGTGCATTACAGGCCTCCATGGAAGGGTTTGAGGTTAAAACCGTGGAGGATTCGCTTGATGAAGGTAATATTTTTGTAACAGCAACAGGCAACCGCGATGTAATAACAGTTCAGCACATGGCCAGAATGAAAGATCAGTCTATTGTATGCAACATTGGGCATTTTGACAACGAAATACAAGTCGATAAGCTGAATAAGTTACCGGGCATTAAAATAATAAACATTAAACCCCAGGTTGATAAATATGTTTTCCCCGACGGGCACTCTGTTTTTTTACTTGCCGAAGGCCGCTTGGTAAACCTGGGATGCGGAACAGGGCACCCGTCATTTGTAATGAGCAATTCCTTTTCAAACCAAACCCTGGCTCAACTTGAGTTGTGGCAAAACAAATACGAGCCCGGAGTTTATATTTTACCCAAACATCTTGATGAAGAGGTGGCAAGAATGCACCTTGAACAATTGAATGTAAGGTTAACCAAACTTACACCTGAACAGTCTGAATATATTAATGTACCCATAGAAGGCCCTTTCAAACCCAATCATTACAGGTATTGATACAGGGTTAATTAAAAATATGAAGGCGATTGCCTACAATCCTTGTACGGTATTGCTTAAGAGGAAACCTCGCCGGTCCATTCAGTAACTGATTATAAGGCAGGCTAAAAAGAGATTTACAGCAGGCACATTCAGCAAAAATCACGTCTTTAATGGAAACTGCGCACTTATCGATTGGGTAATTAGGGCAGGTTCTTTCATAGGCGTAAAACCCCAATTGATCATAACGATATATTATAATTCCCTTGTAACCTCCTCTCCATGTTTTGGCTGCACTAACAGACAAATCGGCCAAATCGGTAAAAAGATCGAGGTATAAATCTACTCTTACATTTGGAATCTGACTTCTTTCATCCTCACAGGAATTTGATAAAACTAATGAGCTTATGATTATGAAAAAATAAATTACCTTTGCATAGTTATTAATAAGTTTGAACATTTTTTTCAGTAAATTTAAAGTTTCTGTCCAATAATCTGAACGCAGAAATAATGATTAAATTTCGGAATAATATTTTCAAATTTTCCATTTTGTTAAAAATTATATTGTCGGTTTTCTTAATACTTTTGGCAGGTTCTGCTGAATCCCGGCAGTTACAAGTAGAAAAAGGCCGGATGCCCCAAGTTGTAAACGAAAAAGCTATTGCCTCACCAACAGTCAGGGAATCTGAAAAAAAGATTGAGAAACAAAATAAAAAACAAAAAAAACAAGTTGATAAAGCCAAGAAAAAGGCTCACGAGGATCATATTAACAGGCAGGCTCCCGAAGTGAGGGAGCGCATGAAAGAATCAGAAAAGGAATCAAGTAAATACCGAACAAAAACAAATATCCCGTTTTACAAAAGATGGTTTAACCGAAAACGAAATTAATATGGAAGGATTAACCGATACTATATTGTACATAATTATAACTATTGCTCTTATTGCATTTAGGTTTTTGGGGAAAAAGAAAAAACCCGCAGAAGTACAGCGAAGGCCGTATCAAAGGCCTCAACCTGAATTCGATCCATTTGGAGAAATATTCGGATCACAGGAAACCTTAAAGGATGAAGAAGATGAATTTGTAGACAATGCCCCTCCGGAAAGAACTACTGTTGGCGGCCCCCAGCGTTCTTACAAGCCGTCGGTTGTACCCTCTCCCAGTCTTAAATCTAAATTGGAACAGACTGCAGATTTAATAGCCAGCAAACAATCTCAAACACCGATTGAGAAAGATACCATGTCCATAGACATGAAGTACGACTGGGATTCAGAAAAAGAAAAAACAGTTGAGATTGATTTTGACTTAAAAAGCGCAATAATTTATTCCGAGATTATAACCAGAAAGTATAGTTAGCTTGGTTGTAAAACTAATATGTTCTGTAACACAAAATTTACCTGACTATTCATATTTCGATTTGCGGTAAATAGAATTATGGCAGTCCAAAAAGACGGGCAACAAATTTCGGGTAAATATAAAATGAAGCAGCCATGAGAGTTAAAGCAACACGCAAACGAAATGAAAACCAACTCTGCTAAAATTAACATGCAAGGTTCATCCGACCATAATTTTAAAATTATTTACAGAGGAAATGTCTGGAACAATTGTCTTTTAATTAAACATTAATTATATTTGTATTAATAAAAGAGTTCCGCACCTTCGGGATTCTTTTTTATTTTCCCATTACTATCGGAGGGTTTTTTATGAACAAAGTGTCCTACCTAACAGAAGAGGGCCTAGAAAAATTGAAAAAAGAACTTGAACATTTAAGAAATGTTCAAAGGCCTGCTATATCACGCCTGATTGCTGAAGCGCGTGACAAGGGAGACCTTTCTGAAAATGCAGAATATGATGCTGCCAAAGAGGCGCAGGGAATGCTGGAAATGAAAATCGCCAAGCTTGAAGAGTATTTAGCCAACTCAAGAATTATTGATGAAAGCCGCATTGATACTACTAAAGTGCAAATTTTTAATAAAGTAAAGATTAAGAATAAGGGAAACAATGCTATTATGGAATATATGATTGTTTCGGAAAGTGAAGCAGATTTGAAAACCGGGAAAATTTCGGTTAACACCCCAATTGCACAAGGTTTATTAGGAAAAACCGTGGGTCAGGTGGTTGAGATTAAGGTTCCTTCGGGTAAAATAAGTTTTGAAATACTTGAAATTTCAAGATAAAAACTCTTGATATGGCAACTATTTTCACCAAAATCATTAATAGAGAAATACCTGCCTTTATAATTGATGAGGACGAAAACTTCATTGCCTTCCTCGATGTTTTTCCACTGGCTAAAGGGCATACTCTGGTCGTGCCAAAAAAAGAAACTGATTATCTTTTTGACCTTAATGACGAAGCCATTGCAGGCATTCACGTTTTTGCGAAGCGTGTGGCAAAAGCCATAGAAAAGGCCGTTCCATGCAAGAAAATTGGGGTTGCAGTTCTCGGGTTAGAAGTACCACATGCTCATATACATTTAATCCCTATCAATAAGTTGGATGACATTAATTTCGGTCGCGAAAAATTAAAACTTCCCCATTCCGAAATGGGAGCTATAGCAGAAAAAATCAGAAAGGCATTGCAATGATTATAACTACCCAAGCCTGTCGGGGTTTTTTCCAATAAAATCTTTCCATGATTTGTAGCTTGTTCCCGTGGTACTAATTGGGTTCTGATAAAAATGACATACCGCAGCAGCCAGCCCATCGGTAGCATCCAAATTTGAGGGCAATTCAGCAATATTTAAAGTCCGTTTGAGGATATCGGCAACCTGCTCCTTTGAGGCCCCCCCCTGCCCTGTAATAGCCATTTTAATTTTCAGAGGTGCATATTCAAATATAGGAATGCCACGGTACAGGCCCGCAGCCATTGCCACTCCCTGTGCCCTGCCAAGTTTCAGCATCGACTGCACATTTTTTCCGTAAAATGGAGCCTCAATGGCTATCTCATCAGGATGAAACTGATCAATGAGAGCAAGGGTACGTTCAAAAATCTTTTGCAGCTTAATGTAGTGATCTCCAAATTTAATTAAATCAACTAAACCACAAGTTATTAACACGGGCTCCTTCCCGTTTGATTGAATAATTCCGTAACCCATTATTGTGGTTCCGGGGTCAATGCCAAGAATGATTTTCTCTTTATGCAAAAATTCAGATAATTAATGCGACATAATTATTGCTCTTAAGCCTGTCATATCTTCCCAAGGCTGCTTTAAATGTATTTTAGGTACTATTGCACCGGTAAATGCACCATACGTAATATAGTTGAGGGCTTCCCTAAGGCTTGCTTCCTGTGGATCGCCGAATGCCCTTCTCGTATCGTCAGCAGCAGTCCTGTCGGCGGGAATTCCCATGTAATAATCGCCCTGATTCAATGCATTAACAGTTTTGAAGGTTACCGGTACAAAGGCATAATCACGGTAAGTCCAGGCATACATTCCAACAGGTTTGCCATGTGTAGTTCCTCCTATAACATAAACATCAATGTAAGGCCTTAATCCGTTAATAATAAGCTCGCTTGCAGAGGCTGTTGCCCTTGTGGTAATTACAAAGAGCCTGGTAAGATTCAGATTAAAATCTGTTACTGAAAAATTTTCGATGTCGTTTTCGGCGGTTTTCTTATCGTTATGAATATTTTTAAAAAAAACTTCTCCTCTTCTTGCAGAACTTAGAAGTGATGACCCGAGATAAATGGCTGCACTAACCGCACCTCCCCCGTTGTAACGGAGGTCAAGAATTAAATCTGTTATCCCGGCAGTGCTGAATTCCTGAAAAGCTGTTCTCAGCTCAATTATTGAAGGAGTAGTAAAACTTTGGAATACAAGATATCCAACCCTCCCGGCAGGCATATTAATAACCTCTCTATGCAAAACACTGTTCATAATTACTTCCTGCTTGGCTGCCGTGATGTTTACCAAGGAGCCGTCAGGCCTTTCAAAAACGAATCTGTTTGAAACGCCAATCTCATCAGCACCCAAAAGTGGCCCAATTCTCTGACCGGTTATTGGAATATCATTAATCGATCTTATAATCCACCCCCGTCTTACTCCCTGCAGATAAAGACTAACGGTATTGAAAACAAAAGTTACTCTGAGCCTGCCTTCGGCATCGTACGCGCTTCCAAAACCATAACCAATAAATATTGACCTTCTAAAAAAATCTTCAAATTCCTGTTTTGAAGTTATATAGCTCCATCTGTCAGGCGGGTTTACGCGAAGAGCCTCAAGAACATCATAAACATCATGGAAGTTTGCGGGATTAATTTCGGGCATATCTTTATACCAAAAGTACCATTCCTTCATTAAATTGTGAAATTGAATATTCGCACTGGGAACTGTTGGTACTACTGGCTCTTCTTCCCGGCAACCGGCAAAAAAGAAAAAACCCAAAAACAATAAAAAGGCCAGCAGGCTTTTTCCAAATTTAATTACTGACTTATTCATTTATATTATTATTAATTGTTTTTTTATAACGACAAATTTTTGATTATTATTTCAGAAACAATTGCTAAAACAATTTTTTATTTTTTTGTTTTTTCATATAAAATACCCGCAACAATAAGAACAAGTCCGAATATAGTAGTAAGATAAATTTCTTCTCCAACTACAAAATGAATAAGCACAATGGATAAGAAAGGGGTAAGATAAATGAGATTACTAACTTTACTTGTTAATAAAGATAATTTCAGCGCGTTGAGCCAAAAAATAAATGTAATTCCCATTTCAAAAACTCCAACGTAAACACCAGCCAGCCAACCATCCCAAGCAATTGTTCCAAGCGATGAAAACAACAGGGTAACAATTGTTACAAATAAGGCAGCAAAAGCAAAATTCATAAAAAGCTTAACTACCGCATCACGTTTATCGCGCACATTAAAAATCCAAAAAAGTGCCCAGATAAATGAACTTCCAAGTGCCAATGCTACACCAAAAGGGCTTGTAAATTCAAATTCAAAAAATTTGCCTTGTGTTGAAATAATAAAAACTCCTGCAAAACTTATAAATATTGCCAATATACTGCGTAAGGGAATCTTTTGTTTTAATAATGGAATAGACAGCAAAACAAGCAATATTGGCCAGGTAAAATTAAGCGGTTGTGCAATTTGTGCTGGAAGAATAGTATAAGCCTTTAAAAGAACCAAATAATACAGAAACGGATTAAGTAATCCCAGCATTGCTGACTGCCAGATTTGGGCATGGGTTTGTTTCCAAAGCTGTGAGAGTTTTTTCTGAAATACTAAAATTACGGTATAAATTAATAGGCTGGTAAGAGTAGAGATAAATAAAAGCTGAATAAAATCGAGGTGTTCAAGAGCAATTTTAAAGGCAGATGCCGCCGTTGACCAAAAAATTATTGACAGTCCGGCATAAATACTTGCTTTTTGATTATTGTCCACCGGTTATTTATTACCCGTTAATTAATAAATTCAAGCCCCATGTATTTCACAAGGATTTCGGGAATCCTTATACCTTTTTCTGATTGGTTATTTTCAAGTAATGCGGCTACAATTCGTGGCAGGGCAAGGGCGCTTCCGTTTAGGGTGTGAGCCAGCTGTGTTCTTTTATCCCCTGTTTGCCTGAACCGTAGTTTAAGCCTGTTTGCCTGGAAGGAAGTAAAATTGGATACCGAACTAACTTCCAGCCATTTCTTTTGACCGGCAGCAAACACTTCAAAATCATAAGTCTTGGCAGAAGTAAAACCCATGTCCCCGCCACAAAGAAGCAAAATCCGGTAAGGTAATTCAAGCTTTATTAACAGTGTTTCAACATAATCGGTCATTTCTTCGAGGGTTTCATAAGATTTGTCCGGATGCTGGATTTGCACAATTTCAACCTTGTCGAACTGATGCAAACGATTTAATCCGCGTACATCTTTTCCATAGGAACCAGCCTCTCTGCGGAAGCATGGGGTGTAAGCCGCAATTTTAACCGGAAAATCGTTTGAGGAAAGAATTACATCCCTGTAAATATTTGTGAGTGGCACCTCAGCAGTTGGAATAAGATACAGGTTGTCGGCAGTTGCATAATACATCTGTCCCTCCTTGTCAGGTAACTGGCCGGTACCAAAGCCCGAGTCTTCATTAACCAATATAGGGGGCATCATTTCTTTGTAGCCTGCTTTATTGGCTTCATCAAGAAAAAAATTAATCAGGGCACGTTGCAGTTTTGCGCCTGAACCTTTATACAGAGGGAAGCCGGCACCAGTAATTTTGTTTCCCGTTTCAAAATCAATTATATCATATTTTTTAGCCAAATCCCAATGTGGCAGCAAATTTTCAGAAAGAGGTGGAATTTTACTCCCTGTCCGTACTTCTATGTTATTTTCAGACAATCTGCCAATGGGTACGCTTTCATGCGGCACATTAGGAATCTGCACCAGCATTTCGTTAAGCTGATTTTCGCAAAAGGCCAGTTGTTGTTCAAAAATTTTTATTTCTTCTTTAAGCGAAGTAGTTTCACCTTTAGCAAGATTAGCTTCTTCGTTTTTTCCTTGCTTGAAAAGTAAGCCAATGTCTTTAGAAATTTTATTTATTTCCGCCAGATTGTTATCCAGTGAGTTTTGCAGGCTTCTCCTTTTTTTGTCGGTTTCAAGAATTTCTCTAACCAGAATTTCTGCGCGGAAATGTTTTATTTCCAGAAGTCTTAAAACCTCCTGCTGGTTTTCTTCTATAAATTTAACTGTGAGCATTACTAAAAATGATACTTGTTTAAATTAAAAATCTCCTGCCAAATTTACTATTTACATAGCAATTTGAAGCAGGAGTATGAATTTATCTGCGAATTATTCTACTCCACAAATGGAGCAACCGATACAACAGATTTATTATCCTGAATCTTTTTGAAAACAACTTTCCCTGAAATAAGAGCAAATAAGGTATGATCTTTCCCAATTCCTACGTTCAACCCGGGATAATGCTTCGTTCCTCTCTGACGCACTATAATATTTCCAGCTTTGGCATTTTCGCCTCCGAATATTTTTACGCCTAATCTTTTACTGTGGGATTCTCTTCCGTTTCTGGAGCTTCCTACCCCTTTCTTGTGTGCCATACTAGTATATTTTGTATATTATGTTACAATTTCTTCTATTTGAATCTGCGTCATATCCTGACGGTGACCGTTCAATTTCTGATATCCTTTTCTTCTCTTTTTCTTAAAAACCAAAACTTTATCACCTCTCAAATGAGTAATAATTTTAGCTGTTACCTGAGCGTTTTTCACTAAAGGAGTTCCAACTTTAACTTTTCCATCATTATCAATCAGCAACACGCGGTCAAAGTTAACCTGCTCTCCTTCATTTCCTTCCAAACGATGAACATAAAACTTCTTATCCTTTTCAACCTTAAATTGTTGCCCTGCTATATCTACAATTGCGTACATTTTGTATAAGTTTACTTTGTTTTACTTGGGAGTGCAAAATTAAAAAACTTTGGGTGATTTACAAAGTTTTAACTTTAAATTTCAAAATTCCTGAAATTGCGAAAGAGTTCCCGATAATTTATTCAGGCTTACATGCACAATGCTTTGATATTATGCCAAGTGCCTGAATTCATACGTGCAAATGTTTAAAAACAATTTACTTGCAAATTATAATTTACCTCGTTTTAGTTTATATTTGTAATGAACAAATAATAAAAAGGACGAGTGTTGTTAGTTAATGAGTTATGGATAAGGTAAAATTAAATGTACTGGGAATTTCATATAGTCAGACCCAAACGGGAGCCTATGCACTTGTACTTGCTGAAGAGAATGGTGATCGCCGCATACCAATCATTATTGGAGGTTTTGAAGCTCAGGCTATTGCAATTCAATTAGAAGGCCTTCAGCCTCCACGACCACTAACTCATGATCTTTTCCTGAGTTTCGCCAAATCATTTGATATTTCAATAATTGAAGTGATAATTTACAAACTCGAGGAAGGGGTTTTTTACGCAAAACTGGTTTGCGAAAATACCGATAAAACTCTTGCTGTTGACGCACGCACCTCTGATGCCATTGCGCTAGCCCTGAGGTTTAAATGTCCTATTTATACCTCTGAAGATATTCTGGCGAAATCAGGAATTGTACTTGAAATTGAAAAGGAAGATTCATCAAAGACAACTTTTCGCGATCCCGAGATTGAAGAACCAATGCTTAAGAAACCATCAAGAAAAAGCCCCGAAGACCTTAAAGGATTCAGCAAATCTGAACTGCAGGAAATGCTGCAAATAGCAATAAAACAGGAAAATTATGAACGGGCCTCCGACATCAGGGACGAATTAAACAAGAGAAATAAAACTTCCTGAGCAATCCAATTTTAAAACCTTATATCAAGTTATAATTGACTTTATTTTATATTTACAGCATTGTTGTATATCAATTTTTTCCTCTTAATTTAAACACCCTTTATTTATGTTTAAAATAATCCTAACGTGCTTAATGCTCGCGGGTATTATGCCCTCCGGCTTGTTTTCGGCTTCCAATGTATTAGCCAACCAAACCCCTGATAGTGTAATTTATGAACAATATGGTACCTCTGCCGAAGCTGATGCCGGGAATTTGCCGGTCCATGCGGCTGAAACCAAACCTGCACATTCAGTGGCGCAAACAACACCCGAATTAGGTATAACCCTTATTGGTTTGCTAAGAGGCGCGCTGGGCATGGTTTCTATAATTTTAATCGCATTTATTTTTAGCACAAACCGCAGGGCAATTTCATGGAAAGTTGTAAGTACTGGGTTAGCAATTCAGGTAGCACTTGCTTTAAGCATTCTTCAAATACCATTTGTACAAAAGTTTTTTGAATTTGTCGGAAAAATCTTTGTTGTAATACTTGATTTTACCAAGGCTGGAACTGAATTTTTATTAGGAGGCTTACTCAATACCGAAACCTTTGGATTTATTTTTGCATTTCAGGTACTCCCCACAATAATTTTCTTTGCTGCTCTTACCAGTTTACTCTTTTACCTGGGTATTATTCAGAAAGTTGTTTATGCCATGGCCTGGTTATTAACAAAAGCATTACGTCTCTCCGGTGCCGAAAGCCTTGCTGTTGCAGGGAATATATTCCTTGGTCAAACCGAGGCTCCCCTTATGATCAAGGCCTACCTCGACAAAATGACCCGCTCGGAAATTCTGCTCGTAATGACAGGCGGAATGGCGACAATGGCAGGCGGTGTTCTTGCTGCATATATAAGCTTTTTGGGGGGCGACGACCCGGTTCAGAGATTAATATTTGCACAGCACCTTTTGGCAGCTTCAATTATGGCTGCTCCCGGAGCGGTAGTGGTAGCCAAAATCCTGGTTCCTCAAACCGAAGAAATAGATAAAACCATGGAAATTTCAAAAGAAAGAATCGGAAGCAATATTTTAGACTCTATTTCAAACGGAACAACCGAAGGATTGAAACTTGCAGCAAATGTGGCAGCAATGCTACTGGTGTTCCTTGCTTTTATTGCCATGTTTAATTTTATTGTAGGAAAAATTGGTGGAATAACAGGACTAAACCCGCTGATTGCAGATATAAGCGGCGGGCAATATGATAAATTATCCCTTCAGTTTATACTTGGATATACTTTTGCACCAGTAATGTGGCTAATTGGAGTACATTCTGCTGATATAACCATTATGGGAAGGTTGCTTGGAGAAAAAATTATAATGACAGAGTTTATAGCTTATGTTAGCCTCGCACAACTGAAAGAAATTGGCGCCTTTTCTGACCCCAGGTCTATTATTATAGCAACATACATGCTTTGCGGCTTTGCCAATTTTGCATCAATTGGTATTCAAATTGGAGGAATTGGATCAATTGCACCTACCAAGCGGTTGCTGCTTTCACAGTTCGGATTGCGAGCCCTGCTGGGCGGAACTTTGGCAGCCTTGCTGTCGGCAACTATAGTTGGTGTAATACTTGGATAATTTTCCTGAGAAGTACGTAAACGAATTGATGCTATTTCTGCGAAAGCAGGATTGTTGTAAAAATACCCATATTCTGCAACGATTACAGAATGTTAATTTGCTTAATCAAATTTAGGATACTGTATTTTAGTTCCTGAATATTTCAGATGTGGTTACGAAAGGTCAGGTTGGTAAAACTTGATTCTGAATAATATTACCTGGTTAAGTAATGTGAATTAGTATTTTTTCAGCACATAGAAAAAAGAACTTCAAAACATTGAAATCCAATATTCCGATGTTGTAGAAAGTTAAATTATGTAATTAATTTTATGACGCAGGAATTAGCATTTGCTGCACTGCTGATTTATATTTTAAACCTGCCTTTTGGTTACCGGAGGGCAGGCACAGAAAAAATTTCAAGGCAATGGTATCTTGCAATCCATATCCCTGTTCCGCTTGTAATTCCTATTAGAGTGTAATATTGGATTATAGATGGGCATGGAAGACCTGCCTTGTGTATGTACTGACATTTTTTCTGGGGCAATTATCTGGAAAATTATTAAAAAGAAAAAGTAATAACGCCCAATAATTTTACACCCCAATTCTCTGATAAATTGCAGCAGTTTCCTTTTCGAACCCAGGCTTTTTCAGAAGTGCAAACATATTATTTTTATAGGCCTCCACTCCGGGCTGGTCAAAAGGATTAACACCCAACATGTAACCACTAACAGCACAGGATAATTCAAAAAAATATATTAATTGACCTAAGTGAAAAGCTGTAAGTTCAGGTATTTCAATTCTTATATTTGGCACATTCCCGTCGGTGTGGGCTAAGGCTGTGCCTAATTCGGCCATTTTATTAATCTCTCCAATTCTCCTGCCTGCAATATAATTCAGTTCGTCGTAATTTTCTTTATCCTCGGGGATTGCAAGCTTATATTTGGATGTTTTAACCGATAAAACCGTCTCGAATATAATTCGTTCTCCGTCCTGAATGTATTGCCCCATTGAATGAAGATCTGTCGTAAATAATATGCTTGCCGGAAAAATACCAAATCCGTTTTTTCCTTCGCTTTCTCCATACAATTGTTTCCACCACTCAGCAAAGTTGGCGAGTTTAGGACTGTAGTTTGCAAGTATTTCTATTTTTTTTCCGGAGTTATATAGAGCATTTCGTATAGCCGCATAACATATTGCAGGGTTCTTTTCAGAGGCTATATCTGACAGGCATAAACTTGCCATTGATTTGGCCCCTTTAATAACTTCATCGATGGATATTCCTGCAAGTGCAATTGGCAAAAGCCCCACAGGTGTTAATACCGAATATCTTCCTCCAACATCGTCGGGAATATCAAAAGTCCGGTAATTTTCTTCGGTAGAAATTCTTTTAAGAGCTCCATGATTCTTGCTGGTAATGGCAATAATTCTTTTGCCTGCTTCTTGTTTTCCGGACTTTTTCTCCAAATGATTTTTTAGAATTCTGAATGCGATGGCAGGTTCGGTAGTTGTTCCGGATTTAGAAATAACAATAATACCATAAGTAAGTTTATCAAGAACTTCAATAAGTTCCGCAAGGTAGTCCTCCGAAATATTCTGCCCGGCATAAAATATAGTGGGATTATTTTTATTTACAAAATGAAGCTGCGAATGCGATAATGCATCAATCACAGCCCTTGCGCCCAAATATGAACCTCCTATTCCTATAACAACAACTGCATCTAAATGCTTAAAGGTTCCGGCGGCAAGATTCAATTCCCTAATCAGTTCCTTTGAAATATTATCGGGAATACTTAACCACCCCAGGAAATCATTGCCTGGACCTGTTCTGCTTTTCAATTCCAGCAGAGCTTTTTCTGCTTTTTTAAATTGATCTGAAAGATTTTCAATACCGGCAAAAATACTGGCAGTTTCAATTTGAACATTAATATTTTCCATATTCCAATTAATTTACGATATACAAAGTTTTCAGGATAATTTTTCCGTTAAAATTTTTATTTCAAGTGTAGGAGAAATTTTTTCATATAGTATGTTATAAACGGCCTCAGTTATGGGCATATTAACATTGAATTTTTTATTTATTTCAATCACACATTTTGTTGAATAATACCCTTCGGCTATCATGTTCATTTCGAGCATGGCCGATTTTACAGAGTACCCCTTCCCAATCATGTTTCCGAAAGTCCTGTTCCGGCTGAATTGCGAATATGCGGTTACAAGCAAATCGCCAAGATACGCGGAACTGCTTAATTTTCTTTCACTTGGGTATGTTTTCTTCAGGAATCTTTTCATTTCCTCATAAGCATTTGAAATCAATACCGCCTGAAAATTATCTCCATAACCCAAACCATGGCAAATACCTGAAGCAATTGAAAAAATATTTTTCAGAACTGCGGCATATTCAGTTCCATAAATATCATGCGATATTAAGGTCTTAATAAAATACGTATTCAATTTTGATGCAATTAAATTGGCCGTTGCAGCAGTTTTTGACGCTATGGTAAGGTATGAGAGCCTCTCGAGGGCTACTTCCTCGGCATGACATGGCCCGGTAATTATGCCAATATTTGCAAAAGGAACCTGGTAATAATGATTGAAAAATTCAGCAATAGTCATGTTGTCGTCAGGAATAATTCCTTTGATAGCCGACACCACCAGCTTATCCTTAACAACCAGTTTAGAGGCCGCAAGGCTTTCCTTTAAAAAAGCAGATGGAATTGCAAAAATTAAAATATCAGAGTCATTTACAATTTTTTCAAGATTATTGTAAAGTCGCATACAATTTGAGTCAAGAGAAACTGAACTAAGGTATTTCGGATTTCTTTTGAAACTACTTATGTAATTAATAGTATCAACATTTCTTATATACCAGTTTATACACTCCTCATTATACAGCAACATCTTTACCAGAGCAGTAGCCCAACTCCCGCTTCCTATAACCGCAACTTTCCGAGACTTTTTCATATAATATTAACTAACAGGATATAATCTTTCAACCCATTGTTTTAACTGATCCAATGAGGGGTTGGTTAAACCCAGTTTGTTTTTTTTATTATATCCGCATAGTTCATTATGCATTTTTCCCGCACTCGAATTTTTAATTGAATCGGAAGTATTATAACCAAGGTGATTAAATACTTTAATCCATTCCGCAGATATGCCCAATTCTGCTAAAGTTTCGTTTTCATCCTTACGAACTTTTTTTTCGGGGCGCATTTGCGGAAAAAACAAAACATCCTGTATAGAATTGGAGTTTGTCATAATCATAGCAAGCCGGTCAATGCCAATTCCAAGTCCGGCTGTTGGAGGCATACCATATTCCAGAGCTCTGAGAAAATCTTCATCGAGAAGCATTGCTTCCTCATCGCCTCTTTGCGCAAGAAGAATCTGATGTTCAAATCTTTCCCTTTGTTCAATCGGGTCATTCAATTCTGTAAACGAATTACACAATTCTTTTCCATTACAAATGGCTTCAAATCTTTCAACCAGGGTTTCCTTGCTTCGATGTTTTTTTGCAAGAGGTGACATCTCCACCGGATAATCGGTAATAAAAGTTGGCTGAATAAGATGAGGTTCACACTTTTCCCCAAATATTTCATCAATGATTTTTCCCTTAGCCATTGTGGGATCTATTTTGACGCCTAAAATATCTGCAGTTTCAATTAATTGCTTTTCATCCATGCCTGAAATGTCATACCCAGTAAATTCCTTTATGACTTCAAACATTGTGTATCTTTTCCAAGGCCTTTTAAAATCGATATTATTTTCTCCAACCTGTACTTTTGTAGTTCCATGTATATCTATCGTCACTTTTTCGATCATTTCTTCTACAAGATTCATCATCCATTCGTAATCTTTATAGGCTACATAAAGTTCAATTTGTGTGAATTCAGGATTATGGAAGCGGCTCATACCTTCATTTCTGAAGTCCTTAGAAAATTCGTAAACCCCATCAAATCCTCCCACAATCAATCTTTTTAAATAAAGTTCGTTTGCAATTCTCAGATACAGGGTCATATCGAGGGTGTTGTGGTGGGTAGTAAAAGGCCGGGCTGCCGCTCCACCATATAGTGGCTGGAGAACAGGGGTTTCTACCTCAATATAACCTTTTGCATTAAGGTATTGCCTCATGGAATTTACCATCAGGGTTCTTTTAACAAAAACATCCTTCACAAAAGGGTTTACAATCAAATCGAGGTATCGTTGCCTGTATCTCTGATCTGGGTTAGTGAATGCATCATAAATCTTTCCGTCCTTTTCTTTTACAATTGGCAATGGTCTAAGTGATTTGCACAATAATTTCATCTCTTTGACATGGATAGATATTTCACCCATTTTGGTAATAAAAACATAGCCTCTAATACCAATAATATCTCCAATATCAAGCAACTTCTTAAAAACCGTATCATAATTCTCAGGGGAATTATCGGTATTAATATCTTCGCGGCGCACATAAATTTGAATTCTTCCCTTTTCGTCCTGCAACTCGGCAAATGAGGCACTGCCCATTATTCGCCTGCTCATTATACGCCCGGCAAGCTGCAAATCCTGAAAATTATTTAACTCAGGTTTGTATCCTTCTTTTATAGCTAAAGTATTAGTATTCACTTCAAACAGCTCATTCGGGAAAGGGTCGATTCCCATATTGCGAAGTTCCGTTAGTGCATTTCTCCTGATTAGTTCCTGTTCGCTGTGTTCTATTTGGCTCATATTTTCAACTGAAATTTTTACAAATATAGTACTTTATAAATTTCCCATCCCGTACTTTTATTATCATTAATAGATAAAAGAATTAATTACTAAGGCAATCGACTTCGTTGGTTTTTAACAAAAATTTCAATATTTAAAAATTAGCCAATAAAAAATGTAATTTTATATTTTTAAAACACAAGTGAATAAAATAGCTTCAGATTTGGTGGATAATAAGACTATCAGGAGACTTCCTCCATGGATGAAAATGAAAATGCCCATGGGCTACAGTTATTCCAAGATAAAAAATCTGTTGCAGGAAAACCAGCTTCATACAATTTGTTCCAGCGGAAATTGTCCGAACATTGGAGAGTGCTGGAGTAACGGAACAGCAACATTCATGATTCTGGGAGAAGTTTGTACGCGTAACTGTAAATTTTGCGGTGTTAAAACCGGGAAACCCCTTAAGCCAGATTTGGATGAACCCTTGAAGATTGCAAGAACAATTCATTTGCTAAAATTAAGGCACAGCGTTATAACTTCGGTTGACAGAGATGATTTACCAGATGGAGGAGCAGAAGTGTGGGCTATGACTATAAAAGCCATTAAAGAGCAAAATCCGGGAACAAGCTTAGAGGTCTTAATTCCCGATTTTGATGGAAAAAATGAACTTGTCAAAAAAATTATTGATGCCGCTCCTAATATAATATCCCATAACCTTGAAACCGTGCGAAGGCTTACTCCATTTATCCGATCCAAGGCCAAATATGAAAGAAGTCTTGATGTAATAAAAATGGTTGGGGATTCACATATTCCGGCCAAATCGGGAATTATGCTTGGTTTGGGAGAAACAAAAGCCGAAGTGATTGAAACAATGGACGATTTGCTGATTGCAGGCTGTAAAATTCTTACCTTAGGTCAATATCTTGCTCCTACTAAAAATCATATTCAGGTTGCAGAATATTTTCCACCAGAGGTATTTGGCGAATTGAAAAGTATTGCCCTTAAAAAAGGTTTTAAATTTGTTGAGAGCGGCCCTCTTGTAAGGTCTTCTTACCATGCCGAAAAGCATGTAAATGCGTAATTTATGTTTTAATGAGTTATAAAGTCAAATTTGAAGATTTAAACTTAATCGCTTATAAAAAAGCATGGGCTTATCAGGAAAAGCTACTAAAAGACATTATTGATCAAAAAATTTCGCAACGGGCACATAACGGAACATTAATTTTCTGTGAACACCCGCATGTTTACACACTAGGAAAAAACGGTGACGAAAATAATTTGCTGATTAATAATTCCTTTCTTGGAAAAATCAATGCCGATTTTGTTCAAACCAATCGTGGAGGAGATATAACTTACCATGGCCCCGGTCAGATTGTTGGATATCCCATTTTTGATTTGGAACAACTACAACTTACAGCCCGCAGGTACATTTTTCTATTGGAAGAAGCAATTATTAGAACTGTTGAACATTACGGGATTAATGCCGGCCGGTTAGAAGGTGCAACAGGCGTTTGGTTGCCTCCTGAAAAGGATAAGCCATTTAGAAAAATCTGTTCTATCGGGATTAAGATAAGCCGATTTGTTACAATGCATGGATTTGCTTTCAACGTAAATACCAATCTCGATTATTTTAGTTATATACACCCTTGTGGATTCGTAGATAAAGGCGTTATATCTCTAAAAAACGAATTTGGACTGGAGCAAAATTTTGAAGAAGTAAAACAATTTTTGAAAAACCAATTAGTTGAAGTTTTTAAACTGGAAATAATATAACCTGAATATTCAACCCTAATTATGCAAAAAAAATGGATTACAAAGGAATTGGGAAGCGAAAACCAGGTGAAAAGCCTGGCAGAAGCATTGAATATTGATGAAATACTTTCCAGCATTCTTATTCAGAGAGGTATTACGACATTCGATGAGGCAAAATATTTCTTCAGACCGGAATTAACTCATCTGCATGACCCTTTTTTAATGAAAGATATGGCTATTGCAGTAGAGCGTCTTAAACAGGCTATTAAAAATAATGAACATATCCTTATTTATGGTGACTATGATGTAGACGGAACCACTTCTGTAGCTCTTGTTTATTCCTTCCTCAAAAAAAGAGTTTCCAACATTTCATTTTATATTCCAAACAGATACACCGAAGGATATGGCATTTCGACACAGTCAATTGATTATGCCAGTCAAAAAGGAGTTTCACTTGTAATTGCACTTGATTGCGGAATTAAATCTATTGAAAAAGTTGCATACGCCAAGAAACTGAAGATTGACTTTATAGTTTGCGACCATCATTTGCCTGGAGAAACCCTTCCCATAGCAATAGCTATTCTTGATCCGAAAAGAACCGATTGCAATTATCCCTTCAAAGAACTGTCGGGTTGCGGTGTAGGTTTTAAATTTATGCAGGCATTTTGTCGTGCAGAGGGAATTGATCAGGAGGAATTGTATTCATATCTCGATTTGGTAGCTGTTAGTATTGCCTCAGACATAGTGCCAATAACAGGAGAAAACCGCGTATTATCTTTTTTTGGACTAAACCAATTAAACCAAGACCCATGCCCGGGATTGAAATCAATAATAAATATTGCAGGAATTAAGGGCAGGCGATTATCCATAGATGACATTGTTTTTAAAATTGGTCCCCGTATAAATGCAGCCGGAAGAATGGAGTCGGGGAAAAAAGCCGTTGAATTGCTTCTTTCGGGCAATGATAATTCGGCTACTGAAATGGGTGGAACTATAAATGACTATAACGACCGCAGAAAAAACATTGACAGGGAAATAACACAGCAGGCTCTAAGAATGGTTGCATCTGAAAACACTATGCACATTAACCGGTCAACCGTTTTGTATAACCCTGAATGGCACAAAGGAGTAATAGGAATAGTTGCTTCACGGCTGATAGAAACCTATTACAGGCCAACAGTAATACTAACTGAGTCAAACGGGTTTGCGACAGGGTCAGCCCGGTCTGTTCCAGGGTTTGATCTTTATCAGGCATTGGAAAACTGTAGCGATTTGCTGGAAAACTTTGGTGGACATATGTATGCAGCAGGAATGACAATGAAGGTTGAAAATGTTCCTCACTTCATAAAACGCTTTGAAGAAGCTGTTAACTCAACTATTACCGAAGATTTGCTCATCCCCAAAATTGAGGTGGATGCAAAAATCAGTCTCAATAGAATAAATTCAAAATTTTACAAAATACTTAAACAATTCCAGCCATTTGGACCAGGTAATATGTCGCCGGTTTTCATGGCTGAGAATCTGATAGACTCTGGCGGAGTTAAAATTGTAGGCCCTAATCACGATCACCTTAAACTCGATGTTACATCAGAGAACAATATAGGATTGCGGTTATCGGCAATTGCATTTGGTCATTCGCGTCATTACAAAATAATTCATGCCGGTATTCCATTTGATATTTGTTTTTCGGTAGAGGAAAATTTTTTCCAGGGAAACTCAAGCCTTCAGCTAAATATAAAAGATATTAAAATAAATGGTCAAGCAGACTAAACTGCTGCCTCTATTCTATAATAACTTTCAAATTATTTTTTCAGCAAATCCCTGATTTCGGTCAATAATTGAATTTCAGTAACCGAGGCCTCGGGTTTAACCTCAGTTTTCTTCTTAAATCGATTAAGCCCCTTTATAAGCATAAACATAAGCAAAGCAATTATCAGAAAATCGACCAGGGTTTGAATAAAATTACCATAGTTTATCGTTACGGCATTATTGGCAAAGGTGTTTATAGTGATTTTGAGATCGGTGAAATTAATGCCGCCAATTAATGCACCTGCCGGGGGCATTAATAAATCGGCCACAACTGATGAAACTATCTTTCCAAAGGCTGTACCTATGATAATACCTATTGCCAAATCTATTGCGTTTCCACGCAAAGCAAATTCCTTAAATTCTTTAAACATGCTCATAATACTTTGATTAAGTTAATTAAAATTAAAACTTTAAATAAAATATATGTCCTGTAAATTACAAAAATTTGAAAATTCAATAAACCCTTTTTCATTTATCCGCACAATGATCAATGCAATTAGTATTGTCACAAATTTTCTGGGTTTCATTAAAAATCCTTTTTAATATTTCGTATCGACACTTAACTTCTAAATCTTATCACTATTGTCTGATTAAGATTTATGAAAAGCATGAAGTTTAGAATAAAATCTAAGTTAATAGAACGCCATTTTATGCCGGGAGGTCCTATCCGCTATAGGAGAATCACGGGTTTTAGGTAATTAATCAGGTTTATTAAAAATTCGCGGCGGCGAACGCAGTGTTTGTATACTTTTTTATTACTGCAAAGTAAAGTTAAAACCACTGCGGAATGCTTACTTGAACGAGGAGAGGATTTATTGCCGGATACTAATCTTGTACTACTTAAAAAGCTTCTGTTACATAAAACCCCTAAATATCGAGTAGTCCTTCCGGCAGGTCATAATAAATTTCCTTTTTTATTTTATCTACTTCAAGAATGAGTTTTTTATTTGCAGGCAAAAGATATTCCCTTTTTCCAGCCAATACCCTAAACAAATTGTTTTGCGGAATTTCGATAATTTCTTCCACCCTGCCAACCTCAACATTATTTTGATCTAATAGTTTATATCCCAACAAATTATTTAAATCGCCTTCTTTTTGGGGCACATTTTGTTTTTGGTGCAATGGCATATAAACCTCGCATCCTAAATATTCCCTTGCAAGAATTTCGCTGTTAATATCCTCAAGTAATAAAATTTGAGCATCGCCATGAGAATGACTAAAATCTAAAACAAAAAAAGGAACCAGTATTCCGTCGATTTCGAGGAATACAGGTTCCGATTTTTTCAACTTTGGTTTTAAAAAGGCTAAGGTTTTCAGCAGAAAATGCCCGTTGAAACCATGTAGTTTTAAAATTTTCCCAATGTGATAGTAGTCTTTTCTATCAATCATTTTTATTTAGATTGGCTACTTCTATTCAGGTTATACTTGTTTCTCGTTTGGTACTACAACCTGTGGAAAACTCTATTCAGGTTAATTCTGCTAATCAGTCTTAGGTTCTTCTGGAGTTACAACATCTTCATTAGATTCAGCTTCAATTGCCTGCTGTTCTGAATCTTCATTTTTCTCACGTTTAACCTTTGCTGCCAATTGAGCATTTTTTTTGGAAATGGCCTCGGCCCTTGCTTCGCGAACCTTATTCTCTGCAGCCAGAGCCTTTTGCTGTTCCTCGCTTTTAACTCCCGAAAGCTTCTCCATCCGGGCATAGTTCTCATTTCGTTTTTCTTCCAGCCATTTCCGGAATTTTACCTCGCCTTCTTCCTGAGTAAAGGCATTTTTCTTTACTCCTTCAATAAGATGCTTTTTCAATAAAACACCCTGACGCGAAAGAATTGAACGACAAGTATCTGTAGGTTGAGCACCTTTGTGAAGCCAGTTTAAAGCTTTATCGAAGTTAAGTTCGATAAAAGCAGGATTTGTATTAGGGTTGTATGACCCAATCCTTTCGATAAATCTGCCATCTCGTGGCGCCCTGCTATCAGCTACAACAATGTGGTAAAACGGATTGTTTTTCTTTCCGTGTCTTGCTAATCTGATTTTTACAGGCATGCTCGAAATTAATTTTTAATTAAACTTTTTTTTAATTGTGCGTGCAAAGATACATTTTATAATTAGTTATGAAAATAAATTGCTGAATTTTAATTTTATGCAGGGAACATGAAAACTATTTACAAACTTCCGCAAACTAAAATTAATTATCAACAATGAAAAACCCCAGGTCTGAAATTTGTAAATTTACTTGCGGAAAATATCATTTTTTATTTTCATAAATTGCTGATAACCTGATTCTATATGCCAAATTTTGCACATTTACATGTACATTCACAATATTCTTTGCTCGATGGTGCTTCAGATATTTCAAACCTCATATCGCAGGTTAAAAAACTTGGTATGACAGCAATCGCCCTCACTGATCACGGGAATATGTTTGGAACAATGGAATTTCACAGTGAGGCTACAAATAATGGAATCAAACCAATAATTGGTTGCGAAGTTTATGTAGCCGAAAATAGCCGGCATGAAAAAACCGGCAAGGAAGACCGTAGCGGGTACCATTTAATTCTTCTTGCAAAAAATAAAACGGGTTATAAAAATCTTTCTAAAATTGTTTCATTGGGCTGGCTCGAAGGTTTTTACTACAAACCAAGAATCGACAAAGAACTTCTTTTCAGTCATCATGAAGGAATTATTGTATGTTCGGCCTGCCTCGGAGGAGAAGTTCCTCAGGCTATTATGCATTTGGGTAAGGAGGAGGCTGAAAAAAAAATCCTGAAATTTAAGGCCGTTTTTGGTGAAGATTATTATCTTGAATTACAAAGGCATAAGTCTGGCAATGCAAAGATGGATGCCGACACATTTGCCAAACAACAGGAAGTAAATACTGTATTAATTGAACTTGCCCGTAAACATAATATTAAACTAATTGCCAGTAACGATGTTCATTTTGTAAATGCTGAGGATGCAGAGGCACACGATCGCCTTATTTGCCTGAATACAGGAAAGGATTTGGATGACCCTAACCGTTTAATGTACACTAAGCAGGAATACCTTAAATCTCCTGAGGAAATGCTTGAACTTTTCTCTGATATTCCTGAAGCGTTAGAAAACACTCAGGAAATTGCAGATAAAGTTGAAAAATTCTCTATTAAACATGAGCCGATAATGCCCGACTTCCCATTGCCTGATGGGTTCGAAAATGAAGACGATTACCTGCGGCATCTCACTTATGAAGGGGCAATAAAAAGATATGTTGAAATTACTCCGAAAGTAAGAGAAAGGCTGGATTTTGAACTCGAAGTAATAAAAAATATGGGCTATCCGGGATACTTTCTAATTGTGCAGGACTTTCTAAGAGCTGCCAGAGAGATGGGTGTATCAGTTGGACCAGGAAGGGGTTCCGCTGTTGGGTCGGCTGTTGCTTATTGTAATCAAATCACTGACATTGATCCTCTTCAATACAATCTTCTTTTTGAAAGATTTTTAAATCCCGACAGGATTTCAATGCCCGATATTGATATTGATTTTGATGAAGACGGACGGGAGCTTGTACTGAAGTATGTGGTTGATAAATACGGAAAAAACAGGGTTGGACATGTAATTACTTTTGGCACCATGGCTGCCAAAATGGCTATAAGGGATGTTGCAAGAGTACAAAAATTGCCTCTGCCTGAGGCTGATAAACTAGCCAAATTGGTCCCCGAAAGGGTCGGCATTAAACTTAAGGAAGCATTTCGCGATGTTAAAGAACTAGCCAATGCAAAAAATTCACAAAATGAATTAGTGGCAAAAACTCTTAAGTACGCAGAGGAATTGGAAGGCTCAATTAGGCATACCGGATTACATGCCTGTGGAATTATTATTTCTAAAAACGACCTTATAGAGCAAATTCCGGTCTGTACTTCCAAAGATTCTGACCTCCTGGTTACCCAGTTCGATGGCAATCATATTGAATCGGCAGGTATGCTTAAAATGGATTTCCTTGGCCTTAAAACCTTGTCCATTATTAAAGACACATTAGAGAACATTAAACTTTCAAGAGGCAAGGATATTGACATTCAAAACATTCAACTTACAGATGTAAAAACATTTGAGCTATTCAGCAAAGGTGAAACAACCGGCATTTTCCAGTTTGAATCCCCTCCTATGAAAAAATACCTCAGGGAGTTAAAGCCCAACCGGTTTGAAGATCTTATAGCTATGAACGCCTTGTATAGACCGGGGCCGATGGAATATATCCCAAGTTTCATTAACCGAAAAAATGGCAAGGAAAAAATAGTTTATGATACCCCTGTAATGGAGGAATATCTGCAGGATACATATGGAATTACTGTTTACCAGGAACAGGTAATGCTTCTTGCACAAAGTCTTGCGAGCTTTTCCCGTGGGCAGGCCGATTCGCTAAGAAAAGCCATGGGTAAAAAAATCGGGAAAATAATGTACCAACAAAAGGCCTTGTTCATTGAGGGTTGTTTAAAAAACGGTCACCCCGAAACCGCAGCCAATAAAATCTGGACAGATTGGGAAGCATTTGCCCAATACGCCTTTAACAAATCACATTCTACATGCTACGCATTTATAGCCTATCAGACGGCCTACCTGAAAGCTCACTATCCTGGCGAATTTATGGCCGCCGTACTAAGCAGAAACTTCAGCGAAATAAAAAAAGTTACCTTTTTTATAGATGAATGCAAACGTATGGGAATATCGGTACTTAGTCCCGATGTTAATGAAAGTCATAGTAAATTTACTGTAAATAAAAACGGAAATATTCGATTTGGCCTTGGCGCCATTAAAGGAATGGGCGAAAGTGCTGTTGGGAAAATAATTGAAGAAAGAATTGCAAATGGAGCTTTTAAAGATATTTTTAGCTTTGCCGAAAGAGTTAACCTTCAGTCCATCAATAAAAAAGGGCTTGAAGTACTTGCCCTGTCGGGAGCCTTCGATTTGTTTGAAGAAATTAAAAGAGAACAGTTTTTTGCCACCGACAATAAAGGCAACACCTTTATTGATAATTTGATAAGGTATAGCAGCAATTTTCATGAAGACAAGTTAATGCATAAAAACACTTTATTCGCTGAATCCGCAAAGATTGAAATTCCCAGGCTTGAGATACCTAAAACCAAAGAATGGTCAAAAATTGAAAAACTAAACCGGGAAAAAGAACTCACCGGAATTTTCCTCTCAGCACATCCACTCGATGAATATACACTGGAACTAACCAATTTTGTAACTCATAACCTAAATCAGTTAGGAGATTTAAGTCTGCTTAAAGGCAGAGATATTACCGTAGCCGGGATTATTACTGAAGCCACCGAGCTTCATACTAAAAACGGCAACCCTTATGGCAGAATGACTTTGGAAGACTATACAGGTTCATACCAGATAGTAATGTTTGGAAATGATTTTGTTACTTACAGAAATTATTTTGTAGCAGGTTACACAATTTTGGTAAAAGGGAGGGTTGGCAATAGATTTCAAAAAGAAAACGATTTCGAATTAAAGGTTAATAAAATAACCCTATTGTCAAATGTTAAAGAAGAACTTATTAAGAATATTACCTTAAAAATGCCCCTGACCTCTATAAATGAGGAGCTAATTGCCAATCTTTCTGAACTGTGCAATGCAAACAATGGCAAAATATTATTGAAATTTAAAATCCATGATCACACCGATGGAGTTATGGTAGATTTATTTTCAAGAACAATAAGAATCAACCTTTCGGATGAATTTATGGAGTTTATGAAAAACAAATCTGATATAGAATTAAGCGTAAATTAAAATATATGCTTCATACCATTTATCTTTGTAACTTAATGTTTGCTAATCATTAAAAACCAATTACTATGACAATAGAACTAACCGATGCAAATTTTAATGAAATTGTTTTAAAATCCGACAAACCAGTACTGGTAGATTTCTGGGCAGAATGGTGCGGCCCTTGCAGAATTATCGCACCTTTTGTGAAAGAAATTGCAGAAGAATTTTCTGAAAAAGCCATAGTAGGTAAAGTTGATGTTGACAGCAACCCTGCCATATCCAACAAATTCGGAATTCGTAACATCCCTACGCTTTTGTTTTTTAAAAACGGTGAAGTTGCCGATAAACAGGTTGGGGCAGTGCAGAAATCAGCCATTGTTGCCAAGTTAAACGCCTTGATATAATAAAATTGATGTTTCATTTTAATGGCATTTAGCTTTTATAAATGCCGTTTCATTAAATATACAATGATTAAAAAGGTTACTGTTTTTTGTGCCTCGTCACAAAAGATTGACGAGGTTTTTTTTGAGGCTTCGCGCCAACTGGCAAAAGAGTTATCATCTAAGAACATTGAAATTATTTATGGTGGTGGAAGTATAGGGCTAATGGGAGCGTTGGCTGATGCTGCTATTGAAAACGGGGGCAGGATAACCGGAATAATTCCTAAATTCATGGCCGACATAGAGTGGGCACATGCTAAACTTCCGAGTCTTAAAATAGTTGAAACAATGCATGAAAGAAAAGCTCTCATGATTAAAGATACCGATTGTGTTATAGCTTTGCCAGGCGGATGCGGCACCCTAGAAGAATTAATGGAGGTAATAACTTTAAAAAGGCTTGGATTATTTACAAAACCCGTTGTTATTTTGAATATCAATGAATTTTATAACCCGCTTATTGATCTTTTCGAAAATATGATTAAAGGAAACTTTCTTCGTGAAGAACATAAAAAAATGTGGACTATTGCCGAATCAGTAAATAATATTTTTGATACAATAAACCTGTCTCCGAAATGGGAAAAATCAGCAATTGAATTTGCATCTATCCATTAATACCGCTAAACAGTCATAATCTCCTTTTCTTTTTTAAGCAAATATTCTTCTACTTTAGCTGAAAAGTTATCAGTTAATTTCTGAATTTCAATTTCTTTAGTTTTCGCAAGATCTTCGGGAAGTCCGCCCTTTTGTAATTTTTTAATTTCCTCATTGGCCTCCCTCCTTGCATTTCTAATGCTAACTTTGGCGTTTTCACCTTCCTGTTTCACCTTCTTTACAAGAATTTTCCTTCTTTCTTCGGTAAGTGCAGGCACATTTATTCTTATAAGCTCACCGTTATTTGCAGGGTTGAAACCTAAATTTGCATGTAAAATTGCTTTCTCAATTGGTCCTATCATGTTTTTTTCCCATGGTTGAACAACAATAGTTCGTGCATCGAATGTATTTACATTGGAAACCTGGTTAAGGGGAGTACTAACGCCATAATAATCAACCATTACACTATCAAGCATATGTGGATTTGCCTTGCCGGCCCGTAATTTCAACAATTCTTCATGCAAATACCCAATGGCTTTTTCCATTTTTTCATTGGTAATTTCCATTAATAATTCAACTTCTTCTTCCATGGCTCAATAAATTATGGTTCGTGAAACAGAAGGCTAAATATATTTAATTTTTCACTAATGTACCAATACTCTCCCCTGAAATAATTCGTTTCAAATTTCCATATTTATTCATGTTAAACACAACTATTGGAATATTGTTTTCCCTGCAAAGGGTAAAAGCGGTCATATCCATAATGTTCAAATTTCTCTCATACACCTCATCAAAAGAAATTGTACTGAATTTTTTGGCATTCATATTTTTTTCAGGATCGGCATCATAAACACCATCAACACGGGTGCCTTTGAGAAGTACATCGGCTTCCATTTCCACGGCGCGCAAGGCTGCGGCAGTATCAGTTGTAAAATATGGATTCCCTGTACCTGACACAAAAATAATCACCTCTTTATTTTGTAAGCGCTCCATAACGTCGGATTTAAAATAAGCTTCACAAACAGGCTCCATACGAATAGCCGAAACAACTCTTGCCTTTACTCCAATGGCTTCAAGAGCCGATTGAATAGCCAATCCGTTTATCACAGTTGCAAGCATGCCCATATAGTCCCCTTTAACCCTGTCAAACCCTTTTTTAGTTCCACCCAGTCCGCGAAAAATATTTCCGCCTCCAATTACAATACCAATCCTGACACCAGCGTCTGACACATCTTTAACCTGTTGCGCATAATCAGCAAGTATTTTAGTATCTATTCCGTGCCCGGAATCTCCCATTAAGGCTTCTCCGCTTAGTTTAAGTAATATTCTATTAAATTCTGCCATATGATTATTTTTTAAAATTATTCGCAATTTTTATTTCAAATTAATTCTTTGCATTTGCCATTCTCTAATTGCTGCAAAATCTAATCATTTTTTTTTCATATTCCTGCTTCGGCAGGAACAATAAACATAATAGAATTTCGAATGTTAATAGGCTAACAGTCATTTTTTAGCAAAGATAATATTAAGCCTGATTCTGCATTGGAAATTACAAAACCATGTGTTGCCAAACTATCTGTGGTGCAATAAACAACGTTAAAAATAGTTCAACCTTGCTAATATACGCAGTTGCAAAAAAAAAGAGCCATAAAGCTCTTTAATTTAAATTTCCGGTACTAATTATTCAGATTATATCTTAAAAATTTCGTGACAATAAGGTTTTTATTGATTCCCTCAAGATATTGTCTGACTGTTAGTTTATTGTTCTTTGTAAAGTCTTGATTTAGTAGAGTGCTTTCTTTGTAAAACTTGTTTAATTTACCCAAAGCAATTTTTTCAAGCATGTCCTCAGGTTTCCCCTCATTTCTTGCTTGTTCTTTACCAATTTCAATTTCTTTTTCAATTACTTTAGAAGGAACATCCTCTTTGTCAACAGCCACAGGCGCCATTGCGGCAATTTGCATAGCTAAATCCTTGCCAACAGTTGCATCGGTAACCATATTAAAACCAACAATTGTTGCCAGTTTATTTCCGGGATGAATATATGCAAATACCTGTGCGGCCTCAATTTTTTCAAAATAAGAAAGCTCAATTTTTTCACCGATAATTCCAACCTGATTATCAACAGCCTGACTTACCGACATTTCGTCTAACTTGAGCATTTTTAATCCCTCAAGGTTTTCGGGGTTTTTGTCAAGAGTAATATTTAATATTGTCTTTGCAGTGTCAATAAATCCTTGATTTTTGGCAACAAAATCCGTTTCACAGTTCAAAACAACAATTGCTCCGCGTTTGCCATCGGAAGTAACACCGGCTAATACAACTCCCTCAGTAGCTTCACGATCGGCCCGTTTATTGGCAATGGCCTGACCTTTTTTACGAATAATGTCAATAGCGGTATCAAAGTCTCCTTTTGATTCCTCCAGCGCCCGCTTACAATCCATCATACCTGCGCCGGTCATTGTTCTCAGCTTTTTTACATCTGCTGCACTAATTTCACTCATATAAAAATTCTTTCTAAATAAATTTTTCTTAATGATTATTCCTTTTCGTTTTCTCTTGCCGAAACGTTCGTTCTCTTTCTTGCCGGCCTTGCCGGTTGGTCAGAGCTTGTCTCTTCAGAGGAAACCGACTTCCTTGCCGGTGTTTTTGCCTGTTTTTCGTCGTCTTTGTCTTTAAGCGATTCTTTTTTCTCGGCAGCTTTCTTCTCTTTGGCAACTACCTCTTTATCCTTCTCAAATTTGCGTTCATCCATACCCTCCTGAATTGCTTTTACAGCCAAATCAATAATCAGTGAAATTGATTTGGATGCATCGTCATTTGCAGGAATCGGAAAATCGACAGTATTGGGATCGCAGTTGGTATCAACTATAGCGAATACCGGCAGATTAAGTCTTTTTGCCTCTCTAACTGCAATATTTTCTTTAATAATATCAACAATGAACAATGCAGCAGGAAGTCTGGTAAGATCGGCTATACTTCCAAAGTTCTTCTCAAGTTTTTCTCTCTGACGTGATACCTGCAATCTTTCACGTTTTGCAAGGTGATTATATGTTCCATCGGTCGACATTTTATCGATGGTTGACATTTTTTTAACCGCTTTTCTGATAGTTGGAAAATTTGTCAACAGCCCTCCCGGCCAACGTTCGGTAACAAAAGGCATATTCACTGAATTGACCTTTTCTGCTACAATATCCTTGGCTTGTTTTTTTGTTGCCACAAATAATATTTTACGGCCTGAGCGGGAAATTTGCCGTATTGCATCACAGGCTTCATCAATTTTTACTACAGTTTTGTGTAAATCTATAATATGTATCCCGTTTTTCTCCATAAAAATATAAGGAGCCATGGCGGGGTTCCATTTTCTTTTTAAATGCCCAAAATGCGCACCTGCATCGAGCAATTCATTAAAATTTGTTCTTGGCATATATTGTTTTTTATAATTAGTTTACCTTCTTCGTTTTAGCAATTAACAAGTAGTTCCACGAAAGGAAGTCTTGCCAATTTAGATACTAAACTAACCGAAAGACTATCGTTTACTGAACTGGAATTTCTTTCTGGCTTTTGGACGACCTGGTTTTTTTCTTTCTACCTCGCGAGGGTCTCTGGTAAGAAATCCGTTTGTTCTGAGAACTGTTTTATTTTCTGAATTTATTTTCACAAGAGCTCTAGCTATACCTAACCTTAAAGCCTCGCATTGTCCTTTTACTCCACCACCCTCAAGGGTCACGGTAATGTCATATTTACCTTCGAGTTGTAAAACTTCAATGGGCTGTTTAACAATAAACTGCTGCTGATTTGTAGGAAAATATTCTTTATAATCTCTATCGTTAATAGTTATATTCCCTTTCCCCGGGTTTAGATAAACACGAGCTACCGCTGATTTCCTTCTTCCAATGGCGTTAATAACTTCCATACCAGTTATTTAATTGAATTTAAATTAATTTGTTTTGGTTCCTGTGCTAAATGCGGATGTTCATTTCCGGCATAAACATAAAGGTTGCTTAAAATTCTGCTGCTAAGCCTATTTTTAGGAAGCATCCCTTTTACTGCTGTTTCAATTATAAAGGCGGGATTCTTTGCCATTTGCTTTTCAAATCCAACAATTCTTTGACCTCCGGGATATCCGGTATGGCGAATGTATTCTTTCGCAACAGACTTGTTGCCCGTAAGTTTTACCTTTTCGGCATTAATAATAATAACATTATCGCCGCAGTCAACGTGAGGCGTAAACGTTGCTTTGTTTTTTCCTCTCAGGATTTTGGCAACTTTTGATGACATACGTCCAAGTATTTCATCGGTGGCATCAACTAAAAGCCATTCTTTTTTTACGGTTGATTTATTGACCGATACTGTTTTGTAACTTAATGTATTCACTTTTCTTTCTGTATTTTAAATTTCTCTCATTAATTTACTATGTACCTAAAATTAATGGACTGCAAAAATACAATTATTTTTTTCACAACAATAATTTATCAACAATTTATTTTTTGCAACATTACAACATTAGCGTTGAAATAATTATTTTCGGGTAGTTCAAATTTCAATAAACTAAAATTCATGCGACTGAATTTTCAATTAATTTACTTTCTTGGCCTTACTTTATTTGCTTTTTCATTGCCACTTTCCCCTTTTCTTTTATCTGTTTCACAATTTATTTTGGTTGGAAATTGGATACTGGAAGGAAATTTCAGAGGGAAATTGCAGATTCTGCAAAATAGAAAAGCGCTATGGATCTTTCCATTGATTTTTTTAGCTCATCTTGCCGGAATGCTTCATACGGTTGAAATACTGAACGGTTTGCATGATTTAAAAATTAAACTTCCATTACTGATTTTACCCTTAATTATAGGCACCAGCCAAACACTTTCTGAAAAAGTTTTAAACAGACTCCTGATAGTATTTGGAATTGCAACCTTTATAGGCACCTTAGTAAGCTTTTATTACTACTTAAGATACCCGTTTATTGAAATCCGCGAAATTTCAGTAATTATTTCTCATATCCGGCTGTCAATTCTTGTCAATATTTCGATTTTCAGTCTTAGCTTTTTACTTTTTAAGTATTACAATGCCATCAGTAAGCCTTTAAAAATTAGCGGGATTTTAATTATTTCATGGATGGTGTTTTTTCTATACCTGCTCCAATCTATTACAGGGGCGGTTGTTTTTTTAGCTCTCCTTTTTTTAATAACTTTTCATTTGCCCACGTTTCCGAAATCTGCACTTATGAGAAAAATGCTGCTATCCGGGGCGGCTGTAGTTATAGTGTTTTTAGCCGCCAACATGGTAGCCAGTATAAGGTTATTTACTGAACGGCCTTATAAATTTGAAAGCCTTGAATTAACAACCGTAAACGGAAATCCCTATTTACATTTTCCCGAAAAGAGGGAAATGGAAGGGGGTAATTATGTTTGGCTGTATATAAGCGATATTGAACTGGAAAGAGGCTGGAATGCTATTAGCGAACTTGATTATTCCGGCAAAGATTTAAGGGGCCATGAGCTGAGAACTACATTAATCAGGTATTTAACCTCAAAGGGATTAAGAAAAGATTCGGTTGGTTTAAGTAAGCTCAGCCAATATGAAATTGAACGTATTGAAAATGGTAAAGCGAGCTCATTTTATTTTGGTAAATTCCCGCATCCAAGAATTTACCAGGTTGTTTGGGAATTGGATGTATATTTTAAAGGCGCCAATCCAAGCGGAAAATCAATTGCCCAAAGAATTGAATATTGGAAAAATTCTGTTCAAATAATAAAAAGATCGCCAATTGTTGGAGTAGGCACCGGCGATGTTCAGACAGCTTTTAATGAGCAATACGAAAAAACTTTTTCACTACTTGAGCCTAAATACAGACTAAGAGCACACAATCAGCTACTTACTTTTTCTATAGCCCTGGGAATTCCTGCAATGATTTTGCTGGTATTCGCATTGATTTATCCAATTTCTTCGGAAAAAAAATGGAGTTACTTTTTTGCCCGCTTAATAATTCTAACTTCATTTATTTCAATGCTGAATGAAGATACTCTTGAAACCCAAGCTGGTGTTTCGTTTATAGCATTTTTCTACAGTCTTTTTATTTTTGGAACAGATACTTTTGAAAAATAACTTCGTATGATAAAGTTGTCCACCGACATTTTTGAACGACCGGCACTTGAAGTAGCGCCACTATTAATCGGGAAATATATTACAAGGAAATATTCTTCGAAAGAAGCCGAAAAGTTTATGATAACGGAAACCGAGGCATACGTTGGCGAAGAAGATCTTGCCTGCCATGCGAGCAAAGGAATTACGCCCAGAACAAAAATAATGTATGGCAGGGGAGGATGTGTTTATATTTATCTGATTTACGGCATGCACTGGATGTTAAATATTGTTACTGGTAAAATAAACGAACCGCAGGCAGTCCTTATCAGAGGATTAAAGGGCATAAACGGACCCGGAAGACTTACAAAGAAACTTGAAATTGACGGAGGATTTTATGGGGAAAATCTTTGTACATCAAATAGGATTTGGATTGAACAAGGCGATGAAGTCCCAAAAATACTAACTACTCCCCGAATAGGCATTGAGTATGCCGGCGACTGGAAATTGAAACCCTGGAGATTTGTTGCTTTAATCAGTTAAACCAATTTTTTTCAAAAAAAACCTTTGATTATATATAATATGTATCCCATAAGTATAATCAAATTGCCCATTCAGCAAATCATAATAGGTTTCGACTCTTAATCCAATTCGCAATAATCTCCCTATTTCCTGATTCAAAATAATTTTTGAAGTAAAAAGCCTTCTGATTTTTTCGAAATGTAGTGGATCTTTGGTTGATACTGATCCAAAGATTGGCATACCCCTTGTGGTAATAAATTGATTTCCATACCAATAACCCGCTCCTATGGTAAGCCCGATGAATTCAGCAATAAGATTTGAATAAAATGCCCTGCCACTTGAATAGGGCATTTTTAAAGTGTGAGAAAAATCGTTATATGTAAGGTAATAATTGCTGTATTCTATTGATTTAAGCAGAAAATTGCAGAATTCCTTTTTTGCTGCAACTCCTACGGCAGCATTAACAATCGTTTGAACATTTTCATCTGTTACGTTAATTTGGCCCCCTTTATGAGAAGCTATTGCCTGAATTGGGAAACTCAATCTTAAATTAATATCATCAATCAGGAGACGGGCAATATTTGAAGTGCCTGCAGTAAATTCTTCCTGAAAAGGATCGCCGGGCCGAATAAATTTTTCCCAGTTTAACCATGTATCAGAAAAAAATGATTTGGTATTTAGCAGCAGTTGTATTCCATTTTCCTGATTTTGAACGAAATATCGCTCTAACTCATAAAGAGGTTCAACAAGCCTATGATTGGCCGTTCCATACAAAGAACCAAAAATCAATGAAAGTGAAGGTGTAATCTTATATTGAAAAGTAAATACCGGAATTACCGCAGTAAAGTTTTCGGTTCCATAAAATTTAAGAAAATGACCCCCAGCTTTTAACCTTAATTTTCCTGTTGGATAATAAATAAGTTCAGGCGTAAAATGAGTGCCAATAAGTGTATAACCTTCAATAAAACGGCCAAAAAATTCATTATTATTTATAAAACCTGCACTGTTTAAACTTAAGTAAAGATTCTGGCTGTCGGAGGAATTAAATTCCGTGTAAGAATAATATATGGAATTGTTATACTGGGCAGAAACAGTTATTGAATTCTGAAAAAAAATTAAAATTGCAATAATTACCTTGCCATTTATAAATAATTGGTTCATTGCCCTATGAAATATTGATTAACTAAAATGTCTGAATTTGAATAAAAATCTCGTTCTTTGTTTACAGAAATTTACGTCCCCAAACTGTATAGCTTTGTTTAACACAAATCAAATGAAAAGGTTTCAAATATTCAATAATTTCATAGGGTGGCTTGCATTTTTCATTGCAGCAATTGTATATATATTAACCATTGAACCTACCACAAGTTTTTGGGATTCGGGAGAATTTATTACAGCGTCCTACAAACTTCAGATTGGGCATCCTCCGGGAGCACCATTTTATATGTTGCTCGGAAGATTTTTCTCCCTGTTTGCCTCAGATGTCAGTCAGGTTGCAATAACAATCAATCTTCTATCGGCGCTTGCAAGTGCATTCACAATTTTATTTCTTTTTTGGACCATAACACATCTGGCAAGAAAAATTGTTATTGCAAATGATGCAGATTTTACAAATAGCAAGATTGCCGGAATAACAGGAAGTGGACTGGTTGGAGCGCTTGCTTACGCATTTTCCGATTCTTTTTGGTTTTCGGCAGGTGAAGCCGAAGTTTATGCACTCTCATCTTTATTTACTGCTGTAGTTTTTTGGGCAATACTAAAATGGGAAAACTCGGCTGATGAAAAACATTCGTCAAAATGGCTCATTTTAATAGCTTATTTAGTAGGACTTTCCATAGGCGTACATTTGCTAAACCTGTTGGCTATACCCGCAATTGTTTTTGTATATTATTTTAAAAAATACGACCCGGATGTAAAGGGTATTATTGCTGCTGCGACAGTATCTCTGGTAATTCTTGGCACTTTAATTTATGGTATAATTCCCGTAGTAGTAAAAATAGCCTCCTTTTTTGAATTGTTTTTTGTGAACAGCCTTGGCCTCCCCTTAAAAACAGGAGTACTGATTTATGCAATACTGCTTATATCAGGAGTTGTTTTGGGCATTAATTATACTATCAGAAAAAGAAAAGCAATCCTGAATATTATTTTGCTCAGCTTTACTTTTATTTTGATAGGTTATTCAACTTTTACATTGGTTGTGATTCGCTCAATGGCTAATCCGCCTATGGACCAAAACAGCCCCGATAATGTTTTTTCTTTGCTTTTTTACCTAAACCGTGAACAATACGGCGACAGGCCACTGTTTTACGGACCGCAATATAGTGCCCCCATTACCGGGGAACGAAAAACACAGCCTTCATATATCCAAAAAGGCGAAAATTATGTAATTGCAAGAGAAAATATTAAATATGAATACGACAGCCGTTTTACTACATTATTCCCAAGAATGTATAGTAATAACCCTTCCCATATTCAGGAATACCAGAATTGGGCAGAAATAAGAGGAAACAGAATTTCAGTGGTAAACGCAAGAGGGGAAAGGGAGATTATTGTAAAGCCTACTTTCTTCGAAAACCTGAAATTTTTC
>BBPF01000743.1_pt3 | contig 39333 bp, 50 predicted proteins | sample 1343921 | NCBI WGS metagenome assembly BBPF01 (sample SAMD00019090, study PRJDB2971) | groundwater metagenome | isolation source: The Cedars highly-alkaline
TGGTGGGACTACCCCATCAGTGTAAAATGTGACCCTCAAAGGGTAAGTAAACCTCAGACCAATTGCTCCACCACGTGCAAGAGTCGAATTGTCCGCACTACCAAGTGTCATTTGCCCCACACGAATGTCACTAGATGGTAATTGCCGCACAGCTCCTGTTGCATTGGTGATGACCGCAACAGTTGCACCCGGAGCCAAGTCTCCATGACGAGTAAGTATCTGGGAATGGTGCAACCTACCATCAGTCGGCAGTGCGCGCCAATCTGAATCTAACCCACCCACCGCAGTCGAGCCACTGAACCAACGGGTTGGTGTGTTAGACCGACCGAACACGGAGTACACTAAGCTTCCAAAGGCTGGGTCTGGTACTGGGACGAATGCGTCTATCACAGCATTTTCGTTGCCAGCAAATAATTGGAGGGCGTTGAAAGTTACTGCTACGTTCCAGCCCTCTGTAACAGCGTCTTCTGGCCAAGTCTCGAACACAAAACGCGGTCTTACCCTTAAAGTCACAGTAGACCCATCTATGCTAAACACTTGTTCTCTCGAGGTGTTTAAGAGCGCAGTAAGTGGAGTACCCTCCCTACCACTCGATATGTTTACAAAGAGGTTTTGCCCTGCGCTGACTGCCGCGCGAACTTCTGCTGGTATTGGTACGTAAATATGCGCGTCTCTATCTAACAGCAGTCTTACTAACGCCTCAGTGTCCGTAGCAATAATACCAGCACTTACTCTGACTGTTTCAGTTCTAGACACAGCGTACTGCCAGAATTGACCGCTGAATCTCCAGGCATCTACGGTATGCAATATGTCGACCGTTGCTAGAACCCCTTGCAAGGTGGACACGTCTTCTACAAAAGTTATATGCTGCTGACTTGGTTCTGAGGACTGCCCAAAACTTATGCCTAGACTAAGTACCAGCAGTGTGCCTAAACATAAAACCACAAGCTTCTTTAGCACTCTACCACCCCCTTATGATGCTAGCAAAGTGCAGCGTATGCCGCACTTTGCTGTTTTATCTCCAACTGAATAAACTGTTTATATCGAATTGCACCACTATCCCCCGCTGATCCCTATCTACCCACGACGCAAGTGTAACACCACCAGGGTCATAGACCACAACTATCCCACCTGGCGAAACTCTGTTGAATGACACCCCTGTGCTTACGCGGATGAAATCTAAATCTGCCCTACGGAAACCAGTGAGAGTTTTTTCCCAACTTTGACCAGACATTATTCTTAAACGTTCCGGCATGAAATTCATGACCGCATACAGAACCTCCGGAAACCCAGGACGTATTATACTGACAGAACTTATACCCGCCACTACCCCCGCAGGTTGCGTAGGATGGTCATACCTAATGGTCAACACATCCCCCCTAAGAACAAAACTTAGCCCGCGTAAGGCTTGCTCTGCGAACTCAATGCCCTTCGCGGTGGTCATCACGCCATTTACTACGTGCACCGCTGGGTCGAATTCTACTACCCCCGTGTTACGCGGAGGTGTTACGGCTACAATACCATTTATTAGCACTCTGTAATTTGCAGCATCCCAACTTACAGTAGCCCCCATAATTTCGGATATAAACCGCAGTGGGACCATCGTCCTGCCACCGATAATCTGAGCAGGGACATCAACCGGTACTCGTACACTATCGACATTTACAACAGTCTCACCTATGATTAACGCCATCACACGCTGGCCATGAAAAATAACTACTGAATGATTTATGTCGTTCCACTCAACCCGCGCACCAAGTGCTTCAGAGATGAAACGAACTGGTACTAATGTGCGACCACTAACAATTACTGGTTGCTGGTCTGGAAATGTCATCCTAATATTGTTAAGGAAAACACTAACCTGCCGCGCAGCACTTACTATGGTGCTGGGATTAGTCGCTATCACTGGCGCTGGAGCACTTGTGGTAACCACTCGCACTGGCAACCTGACAGGAGCTGGTGCAACCGCACGCGCGACGGCCTTTGCATGGTCGGCTCGTCCCTTTATTTTCCCTGTCTCAAACACCACTTGCTTGTGAATCGCTACAAGTTCTGGGGTGCTAACTACCCCTGGCTTGGTGAAGTCTATATTAGACAGGACGGTGTCTGTGTAGTTGATTGCATCCACCAAATTGTTGCCGAAGGTAAAAGGCTCTCCGTTAAACCTTGATTGAATAATCATGATACGAATTAGGAGCTGCTGAAAATCTCTGACTGTTACAGTACCTTGGTCGAACAACGTCTTTACAAGCAAGGCCGCTGAACGCAGATTGTTGCTCATGTCTACCTCAGAAGTTGCGTCCAATATGCTAGCATACGAAGATTGAGGGGATTGGGCAGCTGCCGCCTGTTTAGTAGGTAACGGAGAACCACTTATATTAAGTAGGACAACGGCCAACATTGCTACACTGAACAACAGATTCTTCACAGCCACCTCAAAAGTTAATTTTGGTTTCTTTTCACCACGCTTATGCTCCACTGTCACATGGACTTGACTTTCGACATTTGTCTTCTTTGACATTTTTTTCTCCTCCTTACATTGCTCTGAACAAAACAAACTCTGACAAACTATTGACTAGACCATCACGCAAAGCGACAGAAAAATTAGTTGTGATGTTCTTGCAGACAATCTCTTTGACTTCTTGTTTAGGCGGACGCCTGTCTGTAAACGTCTGAACGACAGTTACATGGTCAATCGGACAGTATATTGCAACGGCTTTTTTCACGACTACGTTATCCACGATAGTCATAGTTACAACACAGAAATATACAATATTATCTAAGGAATAATATATAGGTGTGTTTGTTTTCTTCAATTCAAGCAGATAAGCGGCCTCACTGTCATGCCCATACGAAGCATCAGCTACTGATACGCACACACCATCCTTAAATACTGAAAGTGGCGCTGTTTGTAAAGAATCCTTAACCCCTAATGTTACACTGAAGGTAGTCTTGTCACCTCTAATTTGTTTCGATAAGACCTCTTTCACGACTACCCTACCTCGCGTATCCGTCCTGCACTTGAAACTTTTAGTCATGATGCAACAACCCCTTGCCTATGTTTTAGAGCCACCTACCAGCAGATAAACTACTCACACAAGGTTTCTCTACTTCTTTAAGATGCCTGTATATATCTACATTACTACTGAATGTCAACAGGTCTTCTAAATTAAACGTATCCTTAACCGCCAACCCAAAACGATACGGGGAAACATGATAAATATATGCATCCAAAGGATGTAGGAAAGACCGCGTTTTCAAATCACTTAGTAGATTGTGCATTGCCAACCCTACAAACTCTATCATAATCGGTTTTACGTACACAGAGAACACAGAATGATCACCATGGGGAAACTTAGATGCGAAATTTACTACATCATCGGTGTACTGCTTCTTGTATGGCCCCGATATTTCAGATACCCCACCACCTAGAATGGTGTACAACAACGCACTCTCAATCTCCACAGGCAAGTGCGGACAAATTAGACCACCTTTTGTGGTTCTTAGCGTAGCTTCTGCCTCAGATAACGAAAGCCCAACATGCAACAAATACGCTAACGTAGCTAAATTTGGATACTCAAACAGATAAGCATTGTACCCTGGTGGTTTTGTGAAATAAGCAGTATACCTCCGTAAAATTGGTTTGCACCTCTTCCAACCAAAAGACTGAGGTGTTAAATCAAACAAAGGCACTATGCGTCTGCTTACACACGCTTTTTTGAGAGCCTCAAACTCCGCAGCTATGTCAACACTACCGTAATACATTAGTAACCCCAACACAAACTGCAAATCCGCCTCTTCCGACACTTTCAACGCCCGCAAATCTTTAGGCGTTAAACGCTTAAACTTATGATACAATAATAACCAGTGCTCATGACTTAAAGTTAAATCACCTTCAGAATTAAACAGAATCAAATAAAGGTCTCCTAACATATTGCGCAAAAAAGGCATAGCAATTCTTTTATCCTCTAAAAAGTGGATGCTACTGCCCAACATTTCCTCTGCAGACGCACGTCCAAGTGAACCTATGTCTAATGTATTGATTGCTACCTTATCCAAAGATAAGGTAATATCTTGTAATTTACGCGCCACGGACTTGAAGGTTGCTGTGTACACAGATTGACCACTCATTTACCCCACCGCCTCTAATAGTTTGCACAAATTTAGGGTTTTTATACGGTAAGAGTAAATATATTGTGTATACGACACCCCGCCTACACAGCCTACTCTTCTACCTATGAAAACCAAACCATTCAAACCATTACAAAAATTCATCAAATCCGCCAGAGTTCTAGGTGACAGCGTTTTATGGAAATACCCACCTACGCTTATTCCCACCTCTAAAACACCGCCTGAGTGTAAGATACTTATTGCATCTACCTCAGACAAACCACCTGCACTAAAGACATTACTCAGCTCACCAAGATATTTCCCGCTAGTAGAGAACTTTAATACTGTTCCACCACCAACTAAACCTTTTATGGCAGCATTACCATCAATACTGCTGGCATAGAATATCTTCGACACAAAACACAACTCCCACCACAATGCTTACCACTTGTCTACTCATCAACCTCAGTCTCTGCCGCTAACGACACAGTGCATTGAACATAATCTTGCTCCAAGCATGGCCCATCGAAACACGAAATGCTCAGATTTGTGACCGTGTTTTCCGATACCTCTACTTCAGAGAGTTTTGTGCTAAATAGCAAACCATGCTGTTCCCAAACTTTTATGACTTCAAGTATTTCTTGGTCCATGTCACAACTGGCTTTTAGACACACCATTCTGCCTCCAGAGGTTTCTCTGTATTTGTACGGTATTACATACAGATAGACATAAGTACCACTTTGCAACGCCACTTTTAACCCCTTGTAAAATACACGATGCTTATTGGGTGTTACAATGAGAGCGCACATACTTAGTCTAAATACATTCTTTTTTGGGAGTATATAAATATACTGCCTACCACTCGGGATATCCAAGAAATCTACATACTTAAAATCATCAGATACAGTATGTTCTGTTTTTACACCATCTTTCAAGGTGTACCTTTTTAAGCCTATGGAAACAGGACTAACAACCGCTACACAATCTTGCTTGACGGCTATGTGGTGATACACAAAACCCCCGTCTGCATCCAGACGAAAAGTCCCATCCGATAGCGCTTGACGCTTCTTCAACGCCATCCTGCCAGTAAGACACACCTCAAGACCATTCAACCTATCGAAAAACGGCTCCACCACACCTTTTACTTTAACAACAGACAAACCACCACTTGCAGTTTCCGTCGGAAGGGGCAAATTGATGTAGGATACACTATCGCCAAACCTACCCCTCCTGGCTTCCATCATTGCTCTGAACTCTTTTTGAAAGACGTTGTCTACGCTTTTCATACTGCACCCCCGGATTTTATTAACAACGTCAACTAACTAGATTACAACTTCAAATTAACTTTTAGCGGATTTAACGCTAACTGCAGATACCCCGGCTCTATCTGCTTAGGGAGAACTAGAGCATGCGGAATGAGATTTATTCCTGTGAAAATAAACCTCATTTTTTCGACCTCATCCTGAGTGAAGTACCTAATCAGAACAGGTGCTATTACGCGGTTGAAATCTACCCCATACCTGAATGTGTTTTGGAAATCCACACCATCAGAAATCATGCGACTCATCAACTCAGAATACTTTTTACCGCCGTACCCTTTCACTGCTGGGTTTATATTATCAGTCTTATCCCCTCTAATAATCTTAAACAACAGCATACTATTGAACGGTATTAGGTACTCTTTGAAGGCAGACGTATAAGAAAGATAATCAGCCCACGTGCTTGGAGTGACTTGATAGTACAGCCTCCTAGTTGGACAACCGGGCTCACTGTGCTCCCTAGTACCTCGAATATAAACAGAAACTTGGTCATCCACCAACGGAAGTAAGTCACTGTCATTAGTGATAATATCTATAGGTGTGATTTTATCACTTTCTTTTATCTTCGCTACTGCAGAGTAAATTAAATCATCTGCTTCCGCACCACCAACACGGTACATAGACACTTTTCCATTTAACATAAGGTTAATGGCTAGGTCTACCCCTTCACTAAAAGCACTTTTTAACGAACCACGATTGCCTTTATACCCCGAGCCATCAGAGCTGTCCTTACCCAAGAAATACAGCTTCCTTACACTGCGCCCACCCTCCAGAAATACACCAATCGGGAATTTACCCCTATTGCTGTAGGAAAACACATTTTTTATGGTGTAGTTAGGGATTGTTGTATCCACAGTCTTCAATTCACCGGCGATACTTAAAGTTGTACTAAGCGGTTGCGCTTGACTGCAGCGATGCGCTAAATGTAAGTAATCAACTAAGACATACCTGCTCACATAATTCCCACCTTTTAATATTATTTAACCGACCGCAACATTTTAGTAAACGAGGCTGGTTTGCTAATGACCGGAGCATCTTCAAGCGCGCTATCCCCATCTGCAAACGAGGCTGGTTTGCTAATGACCGGAACATCTTCAAGCGCGCTATCCCCATCTGCAAACAAGTCTATGTCCAAACTATCGTCAACTGCCTTTTTGGACTCAAACCCCACCGAGCCAGACGATGAAGGCTCTGCCCCTAATGCTACACCATTAGCAAGACTAATTTTGTCCAAAGACGACAGTATGCCTGGCACGATACTTTCCAGCTTGAGCAGCCTGTCATGTAGCTTGTCCAGCATATTGGTTTGTAAAGGAGCACCACTGCTCTTCTCTTGCTCTTTTACATAATCCTTTAACGCTTCCGTAGACATCACAGTCTTGCTGTGCTCTAAAGAAATTCTATCCAACTGACGATTAATTGCCTCGAATGGGTCAACCAAACCCATGAACGAAGCATACTCTTTTTTGACTGCATCATTTGCGTAAAATAAACGCAACAAGTTTACAACAAAGGCTGATAAATCTCTGTCATGCTTCATGGGTATTATAAATTTGTGATAAAAGTCGTCTTTCTCAAACTTCAAACTCACTGGCAAGCGTACAAATTTCAAGCCAACACCCCATTTTGTTTTACCATACTTCTATAAGTTTAATGCTCCAAAACATCCAAAATCAGTTTTATATCTCACCGCTTTTTGAAATCTACATAACAGTTTTATAAATTAATGCGACAATTATTGGGTGTGAAGAAGGGGAGTCATTGACTCCCCTTAGTACGTTTTTGTACCCCACTTTGTTTCCACGTACGCGGACACCTTGAACAATGCATAAATAGTATCATCCACTCTTGACATCATATTCGTGACATCAAAGGACACAATGTTATCATCAGCGTCTATAAACTCTGGGTCCTCCAAATACACAAACAACGCCAACTCTTGCGAATTAAGTTCGACTTCTGTGTCTGGCTTAACCTGTATAAGTGATATTGTATCGAAATAGAGGTCAGGCACACTACTATTGAGTAACGCGACCGCACTAAAATCTGGAATACCTTGTTGCACACTACAATGCGGCATCCTAGTTGCATCCAAAGTCCTCAACACAACCCTAGTTACAACTTTAGACCCATATTCCCCATTAGCACCATTTTTTGTTTCGACCGAAATCAGTTTTACAGGCTTCCTCACGAAACTACCACCTCCATATTTACTTTCTCTTGGCCGCTAATCTTTTTACATACGCTTTGTGCACACGGACACTTGCAGGATTGCCCGACAAATCCGCCGCCTTCAATTTATCATATACCGCATTTTTGTCTAACCGCTTCGCACTAAACTTTACATACCCCATCATCGCGGTTTTGAAGGTATCCAGAGTATACACATTACTTACTGACGGGTGATTGACTACCTTTGCTGACTGACCGCAAAACACAACTACAGACTTGACATCCACCCCTAGTAGTGCTTTTACAGCCTTGACGTGACCAATATTTTGTTTCACCGGATTGTACATCATGAATACCTTACCATTTACATACGTTACCCGCCAAGTATCTTCTGTGCTTACTTCCACTTCTCCATTATAGTTTTTCGTCTCCACAACATAAACACAGTCATCTGTAATAAAGATATGGTCTATTTGCGTAAGCCCCTCAGCCAATGGCAACAACACATTATTAAGTACCTTACCATCCAAAGTTGCTAGAAACGCTGCTACCCTGGCCTCACCTTCTGCACCCCTAACGTAACGCCTGTGCTCGTCTTTTTGACGCTGCACAAACAAGTATACTAACACTATAACCCCAATAAGCACTAACCAAACCATTGGTACCCCTCATTTCTAGACATTTAGACCGAGCTTCTTCCAATCCACCACCTTGGGAAAGGCAAAGACTTGATGTTTTTTACCAATGTCTTCAATCATAGCTTTCACTACATCTATGTACTCTAAACATACGACCTTAGCCCCAGCCTCCGGTATAAATTTTATATCCGAGTACAACGAGTTAAGCACTATAGGACTACAACTGGCGAAGATATGCAACTCCCCAACAAAAACTAATTTCGCTACTACATAACGAACAACGAAACTGTTTATATTATTGAACAACAGGAGCACTGGTTTGCCACCAGCAAAAGCATTTAGTTTAAGCACAATTTGCGCCCAATCCATAGTGAGAAACGCGATATCATTGAACGAAGAAGATGGTATAAGCTTGACATTATCGACTACTTTTATTAGTGACGCTACATCAACAGTGTCATCCGCTAGAAGCACACTCGTATCTTTTGTCACTATCCTGTACTTAGTCGCTAAAAAGATGTCATTAGTGAAATCCACTATTACTATATTCGGTTTGCGTTCCATTAACAGCTTAATTTCCTTCAACATCCCGAAGATACTCCCACCTGCAGAACACGCAAAAACGAAAAACTGTGACCGTAACTTCCCGAGCATTTTTTGCTCTTCCTCAGAAAAACCACGTCGTGCTGAAGCCCTAGGATTTTTGGCATAGGATAAAAATTTTATAAACTCTTGCTCCGCTGGCGCAAGTTTTGCACAGCCTACTTGTTCCTTGAGCACCCGCAACATCTCATTTGCTTCCTCTATTGTCTTGTCATACCCCAAACGCATTTCTAGTAACTCTGCCTCTTGCACTTTGAAAATATTGTCTTGATTGACTTTCAACTCTTTTATCAGGCTGTCTTTCTGTGCTATAATCTTCTGCTTCATCTCCAATTGTAACCTTAGACTATCAATGTCATCATCCTGCATCGGCAGATTTAAGAAACTGTCAGGTAACGAAGTATCAACATCTATCAAATTTTCGACATCTTTAACTTCCGTACCAGATACAACAGGTGCAGTCACTAAAGCTTCTTCTGGCTCCTCCACATTGACAACTTCTGGTTTTTCTTCCTCCTGAGAGGATAACAACGAAACCAAGTGAGCATCATCTCTGAAATACACAGTCTTGTCTTGCACATCTGGGTACAACTCTAAAGACTTAAACTTATCATGTAAGAAAACCTTAAAACAGTTACTGCTTTTTGCAACTGTTTTTAGTTTTATAGGCAAAACAACAGCACTGTTTTCTACTGTGTAGTCTATTAGCCCACTATGCGGCAACTCAGCTACACTAATTAAAGAACCACCTATAAGTATCATATCAACACCCCTTGCCTAGACAACTTGCCAAGACATAATACACACCCGACCAAAACCAAAACCACAACCAAAACCAAAGGCAGTATACCCCACACCGTCATTTAATCATGGTGACAATTGTACAACGGCAAACCTAAATTATTGCTCACACGCGCAACTGCATTATGGACACCTACCATACTTAATCCACGTTCGACTACATCTCCACGCGTTATACCTACTATCCCAGCAGCTACACGCCTCCCACGTTTGGTGTCTATGACGAACACCGCATAGTCAATTCCTTCACAAGCAGTCTGACTTACACTATTTGATACAAAACTTACACTATCATTTTTTGGGCACAACAACTTCAGAGCATTCACCTGTTGTTCCAACATGGTGTATTTAGATACACCTTCTGCCCCATCTAAGATGCTTTTTGTTGTGTCGACCCAAGATAATAAAACAGCTACCTTATCAAGTGACACCTTAACCCCTCCTAAACTCATATTCCTAGAACACCACCTAGACAGACCTCCTATTCCAAAGATTGATCGCTCCAACAGCAGTCTCACTATACCCACTACTAGACCCACAACCAAATCGTACACCAGCAATGTATTGTATTGCGCACACAACTACGTACTCTGTACTGCGACTCCAACGCTCATCACACACTGTTAAAAGCCCCTGGTCATCGGCTTTCATGAACTGGACTTGCTCAGTATTCCCACAAAACGGACACGGCCTTAAATTCATACTAACCCTCCTTTTATCATTACTTACAACCAGACAAATTTGCTTGTCTGACCACATCTTTGTCAATGTAAGCATCCCGCAAATCAGCTTCCCTCAAGTCTACCCCTAACAGATTGGTGCGATACAGGTAGGCAGCCATCATATTAGCTTTACGCAAACACGCGAAACTCAAATCGGCATCTTGCAGATTAGCACTAAATAATGACGCGCCAGCCATATTTGCTTTGAATAACTGCGCGTTCTGGAGATCCGCAAACATAAGTTTTGCACCACGCATGGACGCAAACCTTAAATCCGCAAAGTTAAAATTAGCCCCAAACATAGTTGCTCCCGACAAATTAGCCCTGACTAAATTTACACCCTGTAAATTTGCATCCTTTAAGTACGCCGACTGTAAGTTTGCACCTTCCAAATTAGCATGCAATAACACAGCCCCTTCTAGTACCGCTTTCAGTAGATTGGTAGAAACCATAATTGCACCACGTAAGTTAGCTGTAGTCAAATTAAGACTACACATATTCGCTTTGCTTAAATCTGCCTCACTAAAATCCACTGACTCCACAGTAGCATTTAGCAAGACAGCGCCACACATCATGGCCCTAGTGCAATTAGCCCCCGACATATCCACCCCGTGTATATTGGCTAAACCTAAGTTAGCACTAATCAAGACTACCTGACGCAACCTCGCGTTTAACAACTTTGCTTTGTACAAAGAGGCCTTCCTTAAATTTGCTCTTTGCAGATTCGCCCCCGTTAGGTCCGCAAAATCAAATATACTTGTGCCCGCATCCACACCACATAAGCTTGCCGACTGCAATTTAGCTTTAGCAAAACAAGCTCCACGCAAATCAGAATCATCTAATAATGCACCAGTCAACTTAGCAGATTCTAGATTTGCCATACTAAGATTCACCCTATGTAGGTCAGCGTTAACTAATTTACACCCACGTAGATTGGCACCTTCCAAGTCTAAGTCTGTCATAGTTACTTCTAATTTTCGTAACCCATTCCAAGTTGGCACATCAGTACGCAACAGATTTACCAATTCCGCCTTCGGCATTTCAGATAACAACACAACAACACCACCCTCGCTCATCGAATCACCTGTCTATATACACGCGATAAGCAGCATATACATAAATTAGTTGTTGTCTGTTCAACACGTGCACTGCTCTATTCCACGCCATCACGTCAGCGGCCCGCAGATACTCCAAGTGCTTCAGACTCCACTGACGAAAGAAACTTTCTTGTGGTCTATACACAAAACAGATAGACCCCTCACTTTTCACATTCTACATCACTATGTAAACAATCCGCAAAGTCAGTAAAGTGACCACTCCCATTCATCTAAAAGTTATAAGTTGTCCTACGACAAAACTGAATCTCTCCAGCAAACTTATTTTGCTCCCGCATCCTTATTATGAACGAGTCGAACAACTTCACAGTATCGACATACGCCTGAGTGTCGTGATTTCTCTTAGTTCTTTCTAAGTCTTTCACAAGATGGGTAAACAACAAAGTGTCCTCTGCTGTCATACCGCCTTTCGCAGTTGGTTTCTTCCGCAACCCCAACATTTTCATGACATCCAACAACTTTATCACTACTCCCTTCACGCTATATAGCATAGCTAATATGCAGCAGTAACTGCAAAATAAACAAATAACACACAATCAACCAACTAAGTCATCTAATAAAACAGGCTATCCTTTGCCGCAAACAGTACCCACACCAAAGTTAACTACCCCCAAGTAAGACCAAGTGAGATGGAGTTACACACCCACTTGGTCTTTGCCTTTTACAACATTACCATTTGACTAAGTCTTTATACTTGCTCTCACCTGCTGGCCCAACCCCGTAAACATTGAAACATACTAGACGTTTCAACATCCGCACTACACAAGTCTTAAACAACTTCACCAACTACACCTCCACACTTCACTTTTGAACCCCGTATAAGTCATCGACATAGTAACAACCAACAAAGAAATTAAATATTGCAGAACAGCGTTTCCCTTTGTACTCGACCAAATAAGAATTATCCCCTACCTTGCTTAGGATCTCCACTTCATCCAAACCGCCTTGCAACGAATGAATTCTGGCCTCAACCTTCACCAACTACACCTCCTTACAGCGATTAGACCCAAAGACATCCCCAAATAACGCAGACTTCAAATCAACACCCCTTGTGTCAGTTAAATCCATCTGCGCCCCAAGTAACTCTGTCACGCGCAGACAGGCCCCACGCAAGCCAACCCCCACATAAAATTAGCATTACGCGTATCCACGAAATTCAACAGTTCGGCACCAGATAGGTCTACCCCTTGCAGATCGATACCATACGACACAGATACAACACTTTCAGATTCGACTGCGCTTCTTAAAGCATTCCACACATTAACATCCATTCTTAACAAATCAACGTGCTCTCTTTGTGACATTTTATGTAACAACGCACAAACCTCCTTATTATTCGGCCAGTTACTACCACTGTTACTAACATTACTATCACAACAGATAACCAACATAGATACTACAGGTTTATCTTAAAGTAACTCCTTAAACAACCACCTAGGATGACAACACCACACTTACAACTTACCACAGCACCCACGTTTTCAGGCTTCGTACCGCCTTACAAAGTTAAACCAATACTTCTCAAGGTCTAGACCGGCTTGATGCGGTGCCGTTAAATACATTATCATAGCAATATATGCCCTTTTTTCACAATCTGTCTTCAAAGCAGCGGTTATTAGTCTAAGTGCTTTAGACAAGGTGACTTTTTTGTGCTTCGTAAACAACCCATACACATAACTAAAGTCATCCGAAGTGAAGTAATACTTGCGTACTGCATCATATCGAGTTAACAAAGCATTGGACTCTAGTACGGCGAGAGCTGAAGCACTCCTCTCTGCTTCTTTCAACATCCAAGCCTCTAACGACATATCTATCGACCCCACGGCGTAGAAACTATTTAGATACCGGACTACCAAGTCGTCTACAATATGCGATTCCCTGGCATGTCTATTGTTTCGTAGTTTGGACATCTTGATACTTTTCAGTTCCACTGTTCCAAGCAACTGAAAACTACGCAACGCGTATAAGTATTCCCGCTCATAATCAATTGCAAACGCAAGTGTCTTCGAGGCTAATTCCGCTCTCCCATTCCAACCATCTATGAAAGAAGCGTATTTTTGACCGAACAACGGTTTCCTACTAGAGAACAACAATTCCACATAGACAATGCACTCCTCTTGCAACCTAACGAAATCCCATAGCAGTATTCCTCTGTCCACAGACAAGGTTAACATAAGCGCAGTAATAGTTGGTATTACTTCGTATTCTGAGTTCCGCCTGACCCCATCTTCGCGCTCGCCAGTCATCCCATGTTCTCTGCTCATACAACCCAACCTTTCATAATTAGTTCTTCTACACCTAGTATTACAAAATATGCACTATTAACTGCAAACAACATTACCGCACACAAACACCGTACAACTGACCAGACAACAAATCACCGCGACACTTATAAAAAGAAGGCAGCCGACAGAACTTCTGCCGACTACCTTATTTACACTACTGCATTAAGTAGTAACTCCTATAGTATAAAAAGAGGGGTAGCCGACAGAACTTCTGCCGACTACCTTGTTTACACTACTGCATTAAGTAGTAACTCCAGTAGTTACGTAAATCAACCTGAGAATAATAAGGAATGAGCAAGTTACTTAATGCACCCAGATATGCCCTCTTTTGCCCATCAGTGACCAAACCGGACACCACACCAACTAGAGCATCCGAGAGAGAGGTATCACTATACTCTCGGAACAACCGACTAACAGTTACACGGTCATTATCACTGACACCATACAACTGACGTGCTTCTTCGTTTGACAAACTAAGGTTCTTCTCTACTATACCTAATCTGTTAAGAAGATTGGTGCGACATATGACAACCCACGATGACAATCGCATATCGATATCCACAGGCCCGTATGCACTACTACAGTAACTAGAATACACCTCTTCTATAACTGCATTGTTTAGTGCCTCGACTTGAATATCAGACATAAAAGCAGAGGACAACTCCTGATAAACACCAGACGATACAAACCCATCTAACTGCACTAACTTTTCTTGCAACGAATCCTTAGTCTGTCTAAGACCCGATGTTGAAAAAGCAAACAACCCCGAACGACTATCTAGGAACTGATAATACTGGTGTACTGCTACAAAATGACCACTCTGTGACGATACAAAAGCAACAAAAGGTAGACACTCTTCTAAAATACGTTTGAAATCCCATAGTTGCACACCACGTTCTTGTAAAACTTGCATCAGTAGTGCGTCTTTAGTTTGGAACAACATATCGCAACACCTACAGACACCACCATCTCGACCACCACAACCACCTTTACACACACCAAATGCACTAAAATCGGTCTCTCCAGTACCCATACCCAACACCAGCCTTTCAAGTTATATTACTAATATACTATATGCACAGAAACATGGGAAATATAATAATTATTAAAGGAAACTCACGTATATTTTTAAGAAGTGCCAGTTAGTAAGCATTTTCACTAGGACAGACCACCACCCAAACCCAATCCCATACCCCAAAGGGTAGGAAACCAACCCAAGACCACCACAGACCCCCACAGACGCGCCACAAGACCAACCCTACCACTTGCCTACCTATTATATAGACCACCACAAGACCAACCCTACCACTGCCTACCTATTATATAGAACCACCACAAAGAAATAACAAAAGCAGCCTACACCATAGACTGCTTTTACTCAACTATAGTGTAATCTCACCGCAAGCAAGTTCTCACGTTTTGACTACATATCTGATAACCAATAACCTAAAATGTAACCACTCCAAAACCTTACTCTCCGAGCACTAATACAGCTAAGAAGGCCACTCTGCTCTGCACTCTTTGCAGAGTTTGTTCCAAAGTCGTATTACTTGCGCATGTGGTCCTACCGTCACCGCATAACCATTTGGATTAAACGGGTCGTGCTCCCACCCGAATTCCGCGTTAACTCCGTCCGACCACAACTGATAACTACCGTTTGAACCATACTTGTACACACCCTCTAAGCGTTTCACCAGACTCACCTCCGTCCTATGGCTGGGATTAGGCCCCCAGCTTGGCCATCAACACAATCTACCCCGCCGTTAGGAATACTTATGTATATGCCCCAAACCTAAGATGTTCAAATCGCGTGGGTTTTTACCGCTTGTGTCCACCATTGAAATATTCGGTGCTAACTTCTTTAGATACTTGAGTAACACATCTGCCATAGCTGAACTTACAATCACCTCACCACGCACCGAAGGTAGAGAACCACCACCGATAACCAGTACACCCTTGATTTCTGGCATATCTAACATCATGCGCTCTAGGTACTGACGGATTTGCTCCATCAAAGCCTTGGAATACTTGTCTTTTGCAGCATCGAGAATATCCATCACTAAGTGAGTTTGCGTCCCTTCGGTAAGAACCCCAGTCGCTATCACGGCGTCAAGACTCTTAGGATTGAAACCAAACTTCTTCTTTATCTCGTTCCGGACAATACTCTCTACTGTGTTACCACCAATCTTGAACGTATCCTTGCTGTTCTGCACTAAGGTTGTATCGAGAATCAAGACTACATCAGTCGTGCCAGCCCCGATGTCCAGAACAAGCACATACCCCTTGCCGAAACGAAGATTTGACGGTGTTTCGATGAGCGCACCATTTTCCTCATTGAAGTAAGCTGCGAAAAATGCGGCTACACCCTCTGGAAATGTGCCCACATCGCTTATCTTATACTGCACTGTCATTGCTGATGGGACAATGGCATTCACAGACGTAAACTGCTTCACCTTCTCAATGAGCTTGCTTTCGTACACCTCATGCTCCAACGGCGGTAGTAGGACAGATACTTTGAAGGTCGCATCAATATCCCCAACATCGACATTAAACAACTCGGACAACTTCAGCAACGCTTTCATGAAAACCAGATTCAAAGACAACTCTGTTACCAACTGCTCCGTCTTTGGTTGCACAGCCGTCGGGCGAATCTCTACCCCTACGAACTCGCGCTCTACGATTTGACCATTGGCGAAATATGTGCCGTTTACACAAAAGATAGACGATTTGTCATTCCGATGCTCGTTAGGAATACGGTAGACCTTTGGCAACTCCGCGAACTTGTTACTCAACTTCATCATGTGCATCTTGTTGTTCACTATCAGAGCCGCACGTGTCTCTGAATTCCCCAAGTCGATAAGAATCCCAGCCTTCACAATCATTCAACTAACCTCCTTAATTATTTAAACAAGTCGACCAGAAACACTTTTTCCGTAAAGGCATCTTGCACATAATTTACAGGAGCATCTTTTACTTTACGCCCATAAACTTGTAGCCGCACACCCTTACGACTATATCTTTTATATGCAAAAATAAATGGGTTCTCATTTATTTTAATCGTACCAGCATCTTCTTTTGACTTCTTACTTTTACCTTTTGGGTTAGAGTCTGCCGCAATGCTTTTGATTTTACCGTCCTTTACTTCTTTACACTCACCGTAAAACAAATCCCCAGTGTATAAAAAGTAATCTAAAGACACTTTACCTAAGTGTACATTAGAAAAGATAGAAATGCTCCGGACATTATGTTTGTTATCTTCTAAATCACCTATTAATGTGTAAACTTCATGCCTTGTGAAATCAGTAAACCCTTTAATAATAACCAATAATTCATCTGTGAGAGATAGATAAGGCGCCATTTCCTTTATTTTCAACGCATCGAACACAACCGCTCCTGGATATACCCCATTGTTATGTAGGTACTCCACCATATGCGCCCCACCTTCACAGATTACCACTAACCTGTTTTTATCAGATATTACCTCCAAAACTAACAACCCCTTTATTGTTCAATAATAAACAATCTTGTATACTTAAATAATCTGTTACCAGACCAGCCAACTCTACCAGTCGCCGGTCTCATCAAATCAATAAAGTTATTCCACCCAGATATATTTCCTACATTGGCACGTAATTCTCTAATTAAAATTGAGCTGAACGGAATGATGATATCCGCATAAAAAGTAACTTTGGCAACTACTATAGGTTTGAACGTAAACGGCATTCCTGTGGCTGGGTCTATAATATGCCTATCCATAGCCCTCAAATATTCGGCTTTGGAACTAAATGCAACACCATCTAACACTCTATTGCCTCCAAAGAGATTGATTAAGATAGGGTCATTTGCTGGGTCATACATGTCTATGACTTGATATTCTATCTCTGGCGTAATACCAGAGAAAGAAGAAAAACCGAAATAATTGCTTGTCGCTACCCCTCGTAATAATGTAAACCGACCATCGTTTATAGGATTATATCTGTTTACAGTGCCAACCACAGAGTTATTAAACGTGCCACCTAGGAGTACCCCGTTGCCGCCTTGAGCAGACATTAAACTAATACCATTATGCGCATACTTACTTCGCATCAACAAATCCATGTTATTGATGAACAAACGACCTAGCAAATCGCGGTTTACATAAGTTATACCAAGATTGACAGGTGACTGAAAGAAAATTACTTCTTCGCCATATACATCAGCTCTTTTTTGAAAGTGGTTTAACCCATAGGTTTCGAATATCTCAGCCGCTTTTTCATCGGTTACACTGCGACCATCAGGTGTAGTTACTCTAGTCACCGATTCTGGACGCCCTATCAAATCCAACCCCACTTGAGCTATTGCCGGCACCCTATACCACGAAAAACCAGTTCTAGTGTCGTTCCAAAAACTTACTGGTTCCGTTACCACACCAAGCCCCGCAGCAAACGCTCTGAACTCTGGTGTATCGTATAGCCGCCTAAATAACAACTCAGCCGCATTTTCGGCGTTTGGACGTATGCCATAGAAGGCCTCCATCAAAGGAACGAGTTCGAAGGCCCCACCCCTATGCGTTTTTATTGACGCCACAACATCTTCCTCGGCATTACCATCACCTGGCAAAAAGAATTCATCTACAGTTTGCGCCTGCAACAAAGCCATATCAGCAGCAGTTGACACCAGAGATTGGATATGCTTGGCTTTCGCATCTATAGACCATAATTCTGATACAGAGGAAACAAAACTGATTAGGAGATAGTTTATTACTAAAATAAGCAATATATTTCGCGCCTTCAAAACTTACCACCCCACTAAAGAGATTGCCTCTATTTCAAATAACGTAAACACGGTACAATCGATATAAAGTTTAAGACATAGTTTGTTGTGGTGCGTACAAGACTATCTGCCTCAGCCGTAGTAAAAAATATGGCAGACGGGGACATTGTCACACTTATAACTAACGTATGAAACTCACCATACCTCTTTTGATTACTCTGCGCCACAGACTCGTGAAGCACCCCATCTATGACAAGATTTCCAGTCATATTTGTACGTAAGTCAGATGCTACTCTAGACTGTCCAACAACAGCATTCAACTGACTCAAGAATAAATCTACCAAAACATCTGGCACAGCATTATTTTTTGATATCTCTGTCTGGATATTAGTGGCTATGGCACTTATTCTAGTGTAAACCAGTATTGAGTCTGCTATCATCAGACTAGTGTCTAGTAAAATCATCATTATTAGTGACATAGCAACTACTTTGAATACATTAGCAACTAACTTATGCACAATTTCACCCCCTACTGACTACTAACGACCTTGAGTGCCTTCACGCCAATGCTCAGCTGGATTGCGGAAACCAGTTGTCAAGTCTACGCCTTTGTTGAAGAGCTTCCGAAACTCTTGATTTGCCAATTCTCCGCTATTCATGGTGTGTAAATCCCACTCTCTTTCGAAGGCTGGTCTTAAACCATTCCACATAATTTGCCGCCCCGTGTACCCAAACAACAGCGCCCAAATCAACAAAGAAACCATCAGAGCCGACAACACACTGAATACCCGCGCAACCATACCACTCAAATCAATGACCCCCTTTGCTGAGTGCTATTACATAACCTAATAAAAATAAACGTGTTGCCACAAATAAATACGTTTGCAACAACACGTCATAACCACCAGGCAAATGTTACCAATGCATTGGTGCACCCAATGTCTAAACCAGACCCGTGCCAAGCTACCTAGGCCCTACCTGATCCAGCCTCTCTGCACCGCCAGTGAAAATCTCCCTGTACAACGGCATTAGCCGCGCACCCGTCACACCAGTTACATTTGCCCACGCACCATTAATTAAGTTCGCAACTGCATTCCAAGCCGTCTCCAACAAACCACCGTCAGTGAACGTAATCTGCCAAAGAATAAGACTGAGAGTTAACACACCGATGACCAAAAACACTTTTCCTACTGCACCCATTTTTCATACCTCCTATTTTAGAAACCTAAGATACCCCTTATGGACGACAACCCGCCAAATTTGGACGCCCACGATAACACCACAAACTGTGCTAAAATCACGTAAACTACCAGTATCGCTCTGTTTCCTTTTGCTACCAACATCTCCGCCCTTCTTTTCATATTATCCATTCGTTTTTGCGACAATTCGACCTTGAACGCCAGAAGCTTATCGCTATTATTTACCCCATTTAGGGATTGGACAGCAAGGTTACAAAAATTAATGACCATCGCAGACCGATATCTCTCCCTTAGTTTTGTTATCGCAATACTGTCATCCCCATAAATCTCGATATTATTTCGCATGTCTACAACGAAATATCTTATGGCTTTATGACGCCCTGTACCGTACATAACATCTAAAGAGGTTATGAAATCATCTAGTGTCGGAGCCAACCGCACATATGCACCCCTTACCAAACGACCGTATAATAATAGATATAAATCTGGGAAATCCTGTTCTATTGCCATATCCTCATCTGCAATAGTCGAATCAGCGAATAATTTGAACGCCAGAGGTAACAACAACGACAAAAATAAACCATAAAAGATAAACCAACCCAGCAATACTATACCTAATATGCCGGCTAAACTGCCTACAAAATACACTAACTTAAAGAACCCAACCAACTCGATAGGCTTAGGCACCCTATCCAAATAAGGCAACTGCCAACGTAACCGCTCCAGCTTATACTTATAATCCAGCAGCACGTCTTCGGACGCAACGAAACCAGTGTTATTGTTGAACCAAGCACATTTGTCCAAGAACCACAACAACTGAGCTTGCTTTGACTTCAGGTCTTTATCTTTTCTTACGTCTACTTTAGCTTTTGCTACACCACGATTGACGCCCCACATGTGGTTGATTTTTGTTACATAAAGAACTACAGCTACCAAAACAGAATAGACTATTAAATCAGACCAAAATAAACTCATTACACACCTCCTAGATAACTACAACGCTCTTGCTTTAAGAGATGCTAGATAAGATAGGACTGCAGCTATTATCACTATGTTGACAAGCACCAAAATTCGACCAAAGAAAGTATGCAAGAAAAAGTTAAGTAAAAAAGAGTCTAACGCCATTGAGAACAATCCAAAACCAAATATTAAAACCATAGATGCTATAAACTGAGTATACAACGCCGCAAACTCCTGCGCGTTTATATGCCGGAGTGTTCGTCTCTGCCTGTTAGTGTCAATGATAGACGAAAATATGTCGTCCATATTTTTGTCTGCCTTTTCTTCGTAAATCAAAGCTTTATGAGTGAAATCCGTGAAATTGATACCAAGTTTAGAGTTCAAAAGCAGTAACGCTTGTCGGAAACTGTACCCCTTATTCTGGACATCATCCACGAACTCCAGAAAATAAGGTTTTACGTTTGGGTGAAAAGAATTCTTATACCGCACGATTGCATTGTAAACCCCGCCCTTTGCATCGGATACAATCAAGTCTAAGGCATCCATTATTTCCGCTTCGCGTCTTTCATACCTTATCAAGACTAAGAATCGAAATAATACTAATGTCAAAAACAGAACAGCCCCAAACGCGAAAGGTAACAAACTCCAAGCGCTGAGAACATTGACAAGGATTAACGACCCCGCCAGAGAGATGCTCATGATAAAAGTCAACAAACCTACAACTGTTACGTTATCTTTTACCATATCCAGATTGACTATCATGTCTTCCAATAACGCATACACTTTATACGCTAACGAACCTTTATGCAGAGTAGACTGCCGATACACTTTTTTGTTTAACTTTCTCAGACGCCTACCTATATGATTATAAAACAGACTTTCCGTCTTGTCTTGTGACGCCACTATTACTGCTAACAACTTGCGATTGTACAAAGCCACGAACCCAAACCCCAAGATTACAGCGACCGCCAACAACAACCGGAGCGTTATACCCAACTATCTCACCTACTTATCTATATGCGTAATGTCTACAAACTCACTTATCTCTTCTTTAGACACACCAGACTTGTAAAACATTTTACGTAAGTTATCCGAGAGGACACCTTTCTGCTTGAACACACCCAACACCTCTGTCTTGCCAGCGCTATTCTTTCTCGTCTCGCCAGACAACTCGAACTCGAACAACGTATTCAACACAGGATTGCCAGCATCATCAGAACCACATATTTCAGTTATCTCCATAACCCGTCGCTTACCATCAGGGAATTTGAACTGCGATATTACCACATCTATTGTGTCTGCGACTAGGCGCAACGATTCAGTATACGTTGCATTGCTCGCAGCACTCAACTCTGTAGCGAACCTTTCTAGTGCATCCTTGGCATCCTCAGCATGGAATGTTCCAAGTGTTTTATGCCCTGTACGCATGGCCCTGTTAATCTGGAAAAACTCACTGGACGCACGTGCCTCACCAACAATTATTATATCCGGAGTGGCTCGCAAAGAGTTAGAAATGAGATTTTCCATTGACGCACTTATTTTGGTATCGACCGTGTCATTATGCCCCGCCTCTTTTACTTCCCAATGCACGACATTTCTGAAATTGCGACCTACTTCATCCCTCTCCATAAAGGTGATTTCCGTAGGATTCTGAATAAGGACTATGCGCCGTTCGTGCGGTATGGTGTGTGCGATGATACGGAGTAAGGTGGTTTTGCCGGAACCAGTAGGCCCTACACAGAACAGCTTCAACTCAGCCCTACCTAACTTGTCCAACAAACGACCCATTTTAGGAGTAATCGCTTCGTGCTGTATCAAATCACCAAGTGTTAGTGTAGTTTCCTTAAATTTTCTAATAACCGCAGTTGTTATGGGATAATTATTTGGTGGTTTATCCCTAGTGTTGGCTACATGATGCACCGCATTGATACGATATTGATGCTTAGCAGTTTTGGCGTTTAATAATGGTAGCCCCTCGGTAAATTGCGGTATGTTACCAGTACCATCGTCTATCAGCTTGTTCAACAAGATATGAACCTCATCATTTGTTGAAAACTGCATTACACGACCTTTGGAATCCACATAAGGCGAAAGCACACCTTTGCGGGCTACGAATAATGTATTTTTATCATTTATCTGAATCTCGTCTACATCTGGGTCTTCTAAGGCTTCTTTAACTATGGACGCACCTGTAACCATGTCACAAACATCTTGGAACAGCAAATCCTTATCTAGAATGCCCTCCGCCGAAACATAACCCCTAACGAGAGCCTTGTGCTTATCCACAAACTCGGAAGTCAACCTCAAAAGCATATCCTGCTTTTTATCAGCGTCCCAGTTGTCTTTAATGTACCCCTCGGGGAGGTTACGTGTTATAAAAATACGACACTGAGTCATGTATACATCAAACGTAATCTCCGAACCGCGGAATGCACCATCCGCAACACCATATTCGGATTGTAACTTATACACACCCTTTATATCTAACAAACGAACACCCCTTTACCGCTAAACAACTTTTTTGACCAAAAATCGCTTATTGTAAGCAACTACCGTATCATAAAACACTGACGCATCTAGCTCGAATACCTCTGCCAACTTTTCCCGTAATTTAGTACCACACTGACCACCAGACTCTAGTTTCTTTAAGGTCGCATACCCCACTCCGAGTTTCTCAGACAACTCCATTGTCGTTAACCCATGAGTGACCTTCAATACCTTAACTAACTTATTTGCCGGCAACGCATCCAGACGCACAATAGCCGCTAAACCAACTTGCTCAATAAGGATAGCAGCCGAGATACTAGCAACTTTCGTGCCACTACCTGATTTTTGTACCCCACAAGAGCCAATACACAACTCATCTACCACCTTAACCATATCAGTGTCAACTAATACCCTAAGCACTTTCCACAACACAACATCCTTCAGCAGCGTTAAGTCTATACTTGCCACTCTAGTCACCTGCAGCCGAAGTGGAGTCTTCAGACTCAACCACAACAATCTCAGAAGAAAAATCGCTGTCTGGACCCACTATCTCTGGAGTAACCTTCTTAGGCGCAGAGCTAGTGAAGTTAGATTTGACATCTAAATATTTATCATTCAAAGGTGTCTTTTGAACCAACGTGGCCACTAAAGAATCCACAACATTATTGAATACCAAAACACCGTTGTCTCTGGACGCGCCACCCCAAATCAACTTCCCGGATACCCCTAGTCGGGCTATTTCTAAGGATAACGGAATTGTACCTATTAAAGACAACCCAGCCTCACCAAGTGCAGCTTCAGCACCTATAATCATATCAGGTACTTGCTTGTTTAACACAACTCTGTTACATTTAGAGAAGTTAATCGCTAACGAGGCCATTGTGTTGTAAGACTTCTTCAAATGCGTCATGCACTTTATACTTGGGTCTGCCACAGTTATTATCTTGTTACACCGGATTGCCGCGTATGTATTTATATTTGTTAACTCGTGCGACAAGTCTACCAAGACTATATCAAAATAAGTTTTCAACGTACCAATTATCTTATCTACAAGCAACTCACTATCCTTTGATGAAAGCATATCTATAATAGACCTATTGATTAAAGAAGCAAGATACACATTTCGATAACCCGTCGCCAATGCGACTTTATCGATCTCATCTGAAAAGTCTATTATGTCTTTGTACTTATCTCTAGATTTGACCATTAAATAAGACATCTGCACAGGGAAAAGAAAATTGGTGTCTAAGATACAAATTGTGTAATCCGACCTATCGGCTAACGCCACAGCTGTATTGGTTAGTAACGTGGACGCCCCAGAACCTGGGACTACACTTTTGAACCCTATTACCTTATCGAACAACAACTGCTCGGACACTTTCAGCCCTTTGTTGCCCGAAACCGTCCCTAATAATCGGTTAAGGAAACTCACTATTATTCACCCCCTCTAGCGTTATCTATCTCTTGCAAACCCAGTTTTCAATTCGTTTAACGCCTCTGTGATTAGATTACTACCAGTTCGAGGTAACAATGTCATCATGTACGTAGGACTTTTTCTTTGAATAGACATGTACATATCTGCTTCCTCTGGTGTAACATTAAGCAGAATATGCGTAGGACTAACTCTCTCCTTGAACTCACGACTATTTACTATTTCTCTCTGCACACCCCTTGGATGCGCTAAGACTTGAGCGTAAATATCAAATATGCTCTCACCTTGACCGTTCAAAATATCTAGGATTACAACATTGTTAAAAAGCATCACTTGTTGCGGTACTGTAGTTTGTGCCCGTACACCAGTTTGTTGCAACCGTATAAAGTCACTCTCTGACGGCAACGTAAATGACTGACTTACAAAGGCCGCGCGGACATTTATTCTATCCCCTGGAACTAACATTTCACCGAACTGCCCCGCCGGAACCCCTAGCTTCAATAATTCACCATCCATTTTATACAGATAGGAGAACCTTCTAGGTGTTTCCCGACCCAAACTATCCCAAAACACAGCAGTGCTATGACGTATGAAATTAGTCGCATAAGTATCAATTATACGACCTCTGTCACTCCAAAGAACAATCGTTCTACGAACAGAATCATCACTCAAACGAACAAGCCCACGTTTCTCATACTCCACCCGCATCATAGGTGTACGCACAAGATTACTCTCGATAATCCTACCATCTTGCGGAACAGAAGTTCTCAACATTACAACATCCACAGTCTGCCGCAACTGAAAAGAGGAAAAGAAGTTTAACGCCAAGACCCCCACCACAACCAAAGTAAGCGTTATGCCCACTTTCGTGGATTTTGAGTAACTGATTGCACTCTGTGACACTAACTTTTCTTTCTTGAGTTTTAGAAACCCCACTGCTACCACTCCTTAGATTATATCTTTTTGCGCAGGTAAAACTGAGTATAGCTATTTCTCTCGTACAAAGGTAGAATAAGTGCGTTGTCTAAAGATAAATCTTCATCAAAACACTTTATCGTTACCCCATCGATTATAAACTCCCACATGCGCCCTTTCTGAACTCTTTTTACGTTACTGCCTGTGTAACGCACATAGACTCGCACTGCATCACGCACCAAAGTGTTGTACACAGCTATTTGCTTGTTTTTACCCTGCAAGAACAAACCTAAATTTGATACGTCTAGTACCCTACCTTCATATGAAACAGCCTTAATACCACGTTCAGCTTGCTCTATAGCTTCATCCAGACCTACTATATCGAGGTCTAGTATATCAGCAGTTAGAACACCAAAAGCCGCTTTATGCCCCTCGCACTTCAAACCGAAACTACGGAAGATACCAAGATAGTCTACCACATCGTGCAGGCCCCTTACACTGCCTCTGACTATACGAATACCATCCCTGACAAACAGAAAAGAGGTTTTACCACCATTCTTCACACGTGAACAAGCTACTCCTATAAAATTGGATATATTGACTTCCACAGATGTACTAATATCACTCAACACATACTTAACTACTAAATTTCCTAACTCATGCCCCTGTAGATTTGCTAGAATGGCATCAACTACCGAAGATTGAACCCGCCGCAGCGTTTCTAGGTCATTGACCAAAGGATAAGTGCCGTTTATTATTTGCACTGCTGCGTCACCCTTGTTTAACCGCAACAAAGAGTTTATTTTTGGTGCAAACGTGTAATCTAGATAATTCCTATCTAACGCTCGCTGTACCCCAAACCCATAATCCCTATCCGGTTTTGTTACGGCTAAAAGGTAGCTCATCATTGTGGATTCATTGCTGTACACACTTAACAGAAATTCACGTGCTATATCCCCTTCTATCGGTCTGGCATCAGTCAACAAACTAATGCCAACTAGAGATTTTTCATCCTCTTGGCAGAAATCACTACACAATACTTTTAGGAGATAGTACACTACCCCAGCACCGGAAAGGAATCTGTATTCCGCAGGCTCAAAACTGTATTGATTGTTGACAATTACACCACGACAACCTGTCTTGACAGACGTCAGAGCAACTAAGGACTCGCTGGTTATGCTATGATGATCGATGACTATGACATTGACCCCTTCGTCTGTTAACCACTCTAACTCTTGCTGAGTTACGGCAAAATCCACACAGATGACTGTTTGACCTTTTAAGTTGTCTACTAAAGTTTTTGGCATTTTGAAGCCATGCTCTCTGTTTTCATTAATATAATAACTACTACTATGCCCGAAGAACGATAAAAACCGTTGCATGAGATACCCCGATATTATGCCGTCTATATCTGGGTCATAATACACTATGAATTTAGAGCTAACTGCAAGTATATCGCTAACCTCTTTTGCACCAACTGGAGTATACAGACTACCACCACCTTCCAACTTCTAATATATTCGCCTATGCGCCCTAGAAGTAAGAAGTGCTATAAAAAATGTGTATTTATATTAATACGCAAAACAAAACAGGCGTTTATACAACGCCTGTCCCATTATGTACATTTAACTGTAACTGTTAGCCTTACTTGCCTTACGTGTTCCTGTTGCTTTAGCAGCCCCTCTACCACCAGCGCCTTTGCCAGCGCCTTTTACAGAACCTGCAGCTTTACTTTTGCCACGTTTTGATACTTCGTCATCTTCCTCCAGCATCTGGTCGAGTGTTATGCCACACTCCTCCACTGGCTTATCCACAGAACCTTCGTCATCTTCACTGCTACTGAGCGCCGCCATACTATCAAGCACAGAAAACGAAAACCGCCCAAGACCTAAGTCTGTGAAGAACGACTCCACCTTGAATCTAAAACAAGGCGCAGCTGGTTTTTTGATAACATTCTCGGCTATTATAGATACCGCTAGATTATTTAGGTATAGTCTGACTGCGATATCAGTAGATATATTATACCTACGACAGACTATTGAACCAATGTTGTGCCACGCAGACTCTCTATGCACCCAATATATTGACTGTTGCTCCTCAACAGTAGGATATTCTACACCACCATCCTCGTTAATGGAGTACACCACACCATTACCATTTGTCAAATAAATCTGACCACAGAGGAGCTCTACAAACATCCCACCGTCTACAAAAAACATATTTATAAAAGTCTCTTCTTTAATCCCAAAATACTCAACCAACCCATATACTGACGGTCCCTCTGTGAATGACATTACTCCAGTTGTATCATCTATCACCATGTCCAATGACAAAGAAGAAGCCAAATGTGCTGGAATTGATAGTGTGTGTAGCAAACCACGTCTTGTAATATTAGTTTTACCTCTGAACAAAGTAGTAGTGAACAAGTTACATTCCTCCGTTTATTCTATACTTACTGGTTTGCACATGTCTGAACCTTAACAATTTGAAAAGGTCGACTTATTTTTACATTTTTAAGGGTTTTAGTAACTGAAACAGTCATCTCAACAAAACCACCAGACACAAATTTCTGGTCTATTATTGCTTTGCTCGAACCTAACTTAAAACTGTCACAAACCGGAACCCCACCTAAGGTCACAACATCTCTAAAGGTGTACACACTCTGCCAATTTCCTTTGAACCCTCTGACTGACTTCCTACCGACATACTCACACCGGATTCGCACTCTGGCCAATAACACAACACATCCTATCTACAGCTAAACATCAACGCTTCAACCACTACCCGCTATGCGCCTACTACTATATAAAATATGCAGTAAATTATGCTAAATTATACTACCAATTCAACACAACTAAACCTTAATGCACATACGAGGCATTCACTGACTCACTGTCATCTTGTAAAACGAAACTAAAATTCCTACCAAAGCGTTTTGGTAACACTGGCATACGTTTCACGACACCATATAACTCTTGCTCTACATCCATAGTATTACGTGTACTCAAAGGTGCGAAACAGTAATACCCCAGACTCAGCATATTCTTGGATAGCGTTTGTGCAAAACCATCCCTAGATAATACAACTACCACGACCCTAGTATCGTTAAAACACAACCCACCAACTAACGCGGTTATTAATAAATCAGAAGAATTCTTGCCCGGAACCCCTAATGTGCAGCTCATACTACCGAGCTCATACCGCTTACGAAATTTGTCTAACAGTATCTTACTGGTGGCCACACCCATTAAAGACCAGCGCTTTCTTAATAAATCACGCACAACAGTAGACTCTCTAAGAAACGGCAAATTCTCTATGTCGAATAAAACATAGCCTCTCAGAACTCCACCCCCATTCGTTCTTGTAACAATATAAAAACTCATGCCTGTAATTATACAGACATGAGTTTTGTAATCCACCTATTCTACTGCACGAAAGTCGACTTAAATAAACTACGGTATACTTCATATGCACAAAAGACCAACAAGTGCAAAATTTCACCGCTTCACACCAGTTAGTCAGATAAAAAACACTTCGCCCTCCACAGCAATGTCTTCTCGTGCTTGGTGGTATGCAACTGATTTAGGATACTGACAGGACAAGCGTTATGCGGTGGATTTTCCCGCTCCGAGAAAGACTCAAACCGAATAACTCGCCTCCCAGCACTATCTACAGAAACCTTAGACGCTGTTATCATGCAAGTTTGCTCCCTGAGTATGTTTTCGCTCAACCAATAATATACCCCTCCTGCGCAGTGAACAGTATACGCCTTTGGATATGCCTTTGAAAATGCTGCCGCTAAGCTATCATCCTCAGCAGGATAAAAAATTTTAACGCCTGTCTGTTTCATTGCTACACCCCTTTTAATCTAATGGTCTTACATACACTTTCTTAAACGAACCACTCAAAGGTATTACATGCAAATTGTTATTCACCACTGAACCCCTCGAATTTAGTAAAGGCAATCTTAAATGCTCCAGATATAGCTCTTTTAGATAACCCACCTGCACATCTAACATACCATACCATTTTGCGTGCGTGGAAAAAATGGTGTACCCCGAGAACATCACACCACTCCTGTCATGCCAGTATTTCTCCGCCAATATCGAAACACCGGCATTTTTAACTACTATATTGTCTGCCCCGTAAACAGGTAACGCAGAAAGCTGACAATCTGTAACCCGCAAGGCTCCAGTCACAGTTAGCTTCAAATTGTCGATTATGTTACCACTGCGTAGATAATCTGTTACCTCAGCCGCTGACCTATATTCGGGCACTTTAGAACAAGTGGCATCACTTGCCCTTACATCGACTATAAGATAGTTTAGAGGCACACCACCAAACATATTCACACCGACTACGTGGAGGGGACTTCTTTTGTTCCCTACCTGCACACAAAAATTACCCTGAGTCATAAGACCCCTCCTTTCTTACCAGAACAAGTAAACTAATCAATTAATCTTGTATGACAGACAGAACAAAGTTGACCCGCACCATCAACATAAAAACACCTTGCGCCGACATCCACGGTTTCTAAAACATCCGTCAAATTTTTGCACACAACACAAGCTTCATACATTACATAGTCCCCTTTCTTATTCCGGTACCAACCGCTTAAGCGTATGAACTATTTCCTCTACCTTTGAGTACCCCGCACGCAAATAAGTTGTTAAAGGCAACCCCGCTCTTACGAAGGCTTTTATTTGTGCTACTTTACCAGACTCTTTAAGTCTACGCAAGTGCTCTAACTCACTGTCGAATAACAGTATCTTTGTAACATTGCCAGACTGTCTAATACTACTCCAGTAATCTGACCTCTTTTCGCACAAACTTAACACAGAATGAATATCTTTGAATTGCGCTGTAGGCCCAGATATTTTACCCGTTTTTAGGACAAACACTAGAGCCCTAAGCTCCATAAGTAACTCTTCTTGTGCTCTAATTATTGTTTTTATCACAACAGGGTCTACCATGAAGAAGTCAGATACGCAAGTTGCTCCGAACACTACTGTTTTATTCAACTTAGGACTAAACGCATAATGCTCGTACCGTAACATATGCCCTAAGTCACAATAACCTCCACCCATATACCCAGTATCAACCGTTCCGTCATACCGCCAGTCATCTGCCTTACCCATCAACTGCAACAAGGCAGTTTCTTTACCTTGTTTAACGATAAATTTTTTGCTCCTCCCACTACTATCAAATATTTCTTTACTCCGCCAACGGAAATACGACTTAAATGCATCAGCTTGATAATCCTCAATAAAATTGTAGATATTGACATTCCCTGTGAAGTGCGTTAGGTAAAACGCCAAAAACTCCTCATGCCACATACGTGGCAGTACGTAATTAATATGCTTCTGTACTTCAATTTTCTTTTTGCCCCACTTACGTGCATCCGCAGGACTAAGGTCCTTCTCCTTAATCAATTTACCACTCAACGACACAAAAACATTCAGTGCAGTCAACACATCATGGTCCCCGTCGAATTCTTCAACAAACATACCCATTTCTATCTCATCTTCAGTCGCAAAAACATCTGCATATGGAATCAACTGCGTAAACGGAAGTGCATCAGGGTCATGCCCCAACTGTCTGTACGTATCCACATCCATATCGCATTCAGCCCCATTCCTAAGTGTAAGACGAACCCCTATGGTCTTGCCGTTGAGCCGCAACCCCGTCAGCTTAGTCACCAACTTAGACCACCCCCACCTATAACATAATTATGTTTATAATAATTATTTATCCTTGAAAACACTATAAGACGTACCATGATCATCCAACGCCACGCGTCTAGTATCCCCCACCTAGCAAAGACCAACTAACCTAATACCTTTGTGCTTACAAATAGGCACAACTGCACAATTACAAACTTAATATAACACTCATAACCAACCTGCAGACACCACTAAGAGCAACAACTTCAAAAGACCATACACCTTGTATTTTATATGCAGAATAATATGCAAAAGACTCACTATTAAAGTGAGCCTTTTTCTAACTAATTGAGTATAATGCGCGAGTGACCATGTAGCCCACTACGAATCAGGGAATCAACTAACTCCCGCTGAACCCCAGAGTTATCCTCCTCATATGTAAACAACAACATCACAGCTTGCTCCCCACGTTGGATTATCCCCACTATCAACACATGAGCCTTACCATCTACCGTAATCGGTGCAGACGCTACCATACCAGCTAAAGCATCCTCCATGAACACCCTACGATAGTTTATGACCGTTGCCGGAAACCCAACGAAAAAATCACGCAACAACGACTGCAGAGTTGCTTCCGCAAGTCTATCCCTAACAGCTGCCGCTTTAATCGAACCCCATATCTTGGCCGGGTGATTTAACTCTAGCAAAGAACCACGCATTCTAGCCACCCAATTATTGGACGGTACGAACCTAAACCGGCTACCAACCATCATGTTAGAATTACTTACATCTTCCGATGACTTAGGCAAACGCAATGTGTTTGGCATTACTAACTTATCATTTAGTTTCGTAAACTCTACAGCGCCACCGGAAATAACCCTTAACGATGTCTGGATATCGACTTCAGTTACTGTCATGTTGCGAATAACTGTATTTAGTCTCGTGATTTCACGCTTGGACTCGTTTAGTTCACCACTCAACCTTCTAATTTCATTATCCCTATTAACTACCTGCAAAGGATTCGCATAAATTACTATGACTACCCCTACTAGGAGAACTAAGACAATAAGCACTATAAGCAACGTAGTTTTTGCCCCCATAATTACCCTCCTGCATCCAATTACTCTTCTGCCCACTACATTACAAAAATTGATGCGTTTGATTACCACAAATGCACCAATTTTCATATACCTACAGCACCGGACTTGTCACCCATGTAGAGAACTTATCACCCAACCGTTGCCCATCTGCATTCAAAGCTGGTAAGTCATCCCACGCTTTAGCATCCAACGCGGCATGAACCCTTTCTATCAACCTTTGCAGCTCCAACAACAACTGACCAGCGATGGCATGACCTTCTTCATTATACTCCAATACTGCAGCGCCTAAAATCTCCATCAATTCTGGGTCTATATGCCCCAAGTTCGCTCTATCAATCCCCAGCGCCTCATGATTTATTGTTGTATAAGCATAACTCAAAGCTAAGTCGAACGCCTCAATAAAACCAGCCCGCGACAACTCTGCATGATACCTCGCACTGGCAGGCAGAGTCGTTAAATCCGCATCCTTAATTACCGCATCAACTAGACGATATTCATAACTGTGCCCAAATTGGTCTGTTACCGCCCCAAATTTCAACACGCCTATAGCAGTGAAAGGTGACCCAGAAAACGCCAACCCCGCAGGATTAGCTGGATGAACAGCTAATGTGTTTGTTAGAACAACATCATTTGGTTTACAAAAAGCACACCTTTGAAAAGGCCTATCACGGAAGTAAATGAGCGCAGCCCCCTCACCTGCTTCCGACCAAAAGTAACCTGTAATTGAAACTTTTTTACCATCGAAATTGCGTAACACACGCACTGGTATTCTATCCCTAAACGCCAATTGCGCTACCCCGTCCACAACCCTCACACCGGATTGTGTCTCCGCCGGACGCCGATTGACCCCAACTTGCTGAGGTGCACAACCGACCAACAATAACACCACCAAACACAAAATGACACCGAACTTGACTTTCAACATAAACACCTCTCCTTTTTGTTTACCTCAAAAACAATTTACTCGATTATTGGCAACCTTTGTGCTAACCTACCCATTATTGAAGTGACTTTGGAGTGCCATTCAGGGTCAGACGCATAAGACACATTCACTGCCCTGGCAGTAAACCCACGATGACGTCTGCCACCTACCGTCAGATAATGCTCTTTCAAATACCTAGCCACAAAAGCAATACACGCTTCTTTGGACTCAAAACGAGCAGCAGCGCCTGGATTATTCGTGAACGCCTGAAACCCGAAAAGATTATTGCGCGTCACAGCGAAATAACTGGACCCCCAAGCCGATTCCAAAGCAGATAAAGCCACCAAGAACAACGCATTTACACCACTCTCACGCTCTGCTAACGCATAGGCCTCACCTAAACCATACAAGCCAGTACCATACAATACAGCGTCTATCTGAGAACCAAGGAGATTGCTAGGTGTTGTTAGGTCATAGTTACCAAATCCGCCTGCACGGGCCCTGCGCATTAATGAACGTGTGACGTTGTTCTTATACAAAACTAACGCTGTACCAGCAGCTTGCTTAGCACTCTGCGACAAAGCCCTATGCCTACTGAATGTACCAGCCCTTTCTGGTAAGAAGGCCTCCACAAGCACCTCAGGGTCAACACTTGCGCCAACTGCTGTACTGCCAGCCACTTCCACACCCACAACACTGCTTTCGACAACGACCATACTAGACACCGCCATAACTACAGACGCTCTAGCATTCTGGCTTAGGAGTCTTTCTAACTCCAGCCTAGAGAGTGCCGGTATATCTACAAAAGTAACTGCGAACACTAGAACCACAGATAGCAACACGATAGCTATTGCATTGCGCTTCACTGTACTAAGTGCTTTCAACTACAATAGAAGAATCAACTCCAGCGGCAGGTCTTGTTACACTGACCAGACCATTGAAAATTGCACCACCTTCGACTATTAAGTGTGCGCACTGAATATTCCCTATCAACCTACACGTTTTAAGTAACTCAACCAAGCCAGTCGCAGCTATATCCCCCGTCACAACTCCAGCTATTGCTACATCTTTAGCTGTTATGCAACCTGTAACAGTGCCTTCCTCAGCTACGACTACCTTGCAAGACGATGTAATTACATACCCGTCGCTCATCCCTCTGACCAAACCATAAATTTCTAGGACATTGTCGACTTTGAGATACCCGTCGAACGTAGTACCACACCCAATAAGTGTCACTGGAGTATGCGCCTTTCTGGCACCATCAAAAAACATCGTTATCTTCCTCCATCTCGTTTCAGCTTGGCAAGTGTGCCTTCTAAACCATTTAATGTGTTTTCGAGGTCAAACACATACGCGTCTAGGATAGTTAACTCAGTTTGCTGTTCCACAATTCGCCCTACGAGTTCCATGTTGTTGTCCTTCTCGGACAGATACAACTCTACCACCACAAAGAAAGCAACTAATAAAACACAGAAAACCACCAGTACCCCTAATATCACCTTATTCGATACAAACATTACACTTCCCTCTGGGTCTACGACCAACAACCCATCTCGTTTTAAGGTTCGATTAGGCATTTACCCCACCTCCAAAAGACACTTCTAAGAGAGTATTCTATGCTACTAATGTTTAGTTTTATGCAAATATATATGCAAAACAACGCTAACTATCACAAAATAAACACACTATACAACTACAACACTACAAATAACACTCTTAGCTATACAACCACCGTGAAACAATCGCTCATAAATAGTATAGATGATGATTTTACAAAAAAGCATGACACGGACTGACGTCCGTGTCACTCACTTACATAGCACTACTGGTTTGGTAATCAGATAGCAATGCGTTTATTTTGGCTTCTAAGTAATCATCTACCGCACTTTCCCTATACTCAACCGGATAATTTTCTATATCCAATTGAGCGACTAAGTCATCCAACAACTCATCTTTTGGCATACTACGTAACAACATTTCTACATGCCAAACCTTAGTGTCTGTCAAATCACCTGTATTCTGCTTATCCATCAAGTACCGCGAGAAGTACCCCCTGGCGTCGAACATAGGAGTGCCCTTCTTAAACACTGGTGTGCTTGCATTAACCGTCATATCCACAATATTTGACGCTTGAGAAAGGTCACACTCTGCCAAAAAGGCCCCTCGACAACCAACGTGCGTATAAGAAGTTATCTTCCGCTTTGCCCGCGTCCATGCAATGTAATGAACACGTCTCTCTTCCTCGAACTCAGCATCGGTCAAACCCCTGTTTCCTACATAGTTAGGGAAACAGCCTTCGACATTATTCCATATGTAAACGCTATCCCACTCTTTGCCTTTGGCCTCATGCACTGTGGACAACTTGACGCTTACAGAAACACCGTTACCAAACTTTATGCGCCTTGCTAACCGCTCTGGTAACACGATGTTGAACAAACGGTCTAGACTCACTATGTTCATATTTTTGACAGTATCATGCTCAATGATTATTTGCTTCACGAAAGTGACGAAATCTCTGGCTTTTTTGGCATAGATGGACTTACCAACATACACATTCGACACTAGGATATCTAACAAACGCAAGTACCCAAGGACTTTATTTTCTTGATTCCCCGCCCATAAACCAAGGATAAACGGAGCTAGTGTTGGCACAGAATGCTTTAAGTCAGCCGCAGGTATGTTAAACAGAGTTAAATCTTTATTGGTGCGTAACACATTGTCTAATTTACCAGCTTCATGATGACTGTACCTAGGAAGGAACAACTTGAAATACCCCTCAAATTCGTCCGTGAACCGCTTTGTTACTAAATCCATTACACCAGTTACTTGCTTCGCAATCCTGTTATCCAGACTTACAGACTTAGACAGACCAAAATCTATAGACCCATCTAACTCCAGTAGAATAGCAGGTATTAGCAAATCGGCGTTAGTTCTAGCAAGTACCCCTACTGTCCACTGATTAGACAAATCCTCTTTAACACTGTTTATTAGGTGTGTGACACTGCCATTCTCTACTACATTTATGACCCCATCTGGCCGACAACCACGCAACTTTTTAGTATGCCGCTTTACATTCTTCTCAATAGAAGGAATGACCGCATTGAGGATATTTTTAGCACACCGATAATTCATGGTTAACTGCATAATGGCTGGATTGTAATCCGCATTAAAGGTGGTTGTGATAATATCAATATCACTACCCCTCCACGAGTATATGGTCTGGTCATCATCACCTATTGCAATTACCTTTTTGCAATGATTGAAGTAGTGCTTGAATATTTCATACTGCAATTGCGATGTGTCTTGGAATTCGTCTACGTAAACATAGTCATACCTATTTTTGATATAGTTTCTGACATTCTCGTTGACTACCAACCCCTCGAGCAGCATCTCTTGCATATCCTCGAAATCCATCTTACCACTAGCTCTGCGCCTTAACTTGTAATCCTCCAGCAAGGCGTTTAACAGCACTGTATCCAAACCGTAATCACCCATGAGCGGATGGTTATACCTGTTTGAGTCTAGCCTGTTTCTTGCATATGTTAAAACGCAAGCTATATCTGATACTTCATCTGCCGTGATACTCTTACTTGTAGACAAGACAGAACGAATATGAAAATTTTGCATCGACGCTCTGACCAAAGAGTCGGTGTTTTCCAATATCTCCACCCGAACACCAAGTTGCTTAAGCACATCATAAACTTCAGCATGAATTGTCTTGAACTGTATCGTTGAAGCATCTATGCCGGACACACCTAACTTCTTACACCAATCAAGAAACGAAGTGCGTAACTCCCCAGCGGCAGATTTTAAGAAGGTGCAGACGAGTATATTCGCGGGTATCATGACCCTATTGACACCAGTATCAACTATTCGCATTACATCCCCAGCGAGTAAATCACGAATTAACTTGAGAATCAAAGCTGTCGTTTTGCCAGAACCAGCCCCTGACAAAATCAACATACTATCTCTGCACTCCAAAATATTTTCCAACTCGTCTAAATTGTAGCCTAAATCAGCTAGTTTTTTATAAAATACATCTAAATTGACATTAGTAGAGCTTCTGACAACATCCTTGTGCGAAACATCCACAACATCAAAAAACTCCTCAATATCCTCAAACAGATTTTTTTCCACGCTTATACCACTCCCACTAATCATCTTACTACAATAACAAATATGTATAAACAACTCCTAAGTTAAAATAGCAGCAGGAGAGTAACCCCCACTGCTATCCCCACAAAACGGCACTTGACTAGCTACCTTGTTTGCGCATCATCTCATCATAAACTGGCACACGATTGCACGAATTAAAATAAGTATCTAGAAAACGCACCTTGTTATACTCCACCCCTCTATCTTCGAATACCGCATATATCGTATCCAATGTAGACAAGAACAGGCGCACGAAACCATTTTCTGTTCTGAAATACTGAGGTGACCCATCAAAATCAGCTGGTCTAAGAATGAAAGTTTCCTCTAGATACGTACAAACATCTACACCAGTATACATTAACTCCAAGTTTTGCTTGCACGCCGTGAACATGTCCAAATCAGTCTCAGTCACTTGCAAATCACCATCATAATCATTCTCAGCTAACGACATCTGCATATGCCTTGTAAGTTTTGTTCTCACCTGCGGATAATACATTAAGTCTACGTTAGTCTTATTAAACCCCCTGATTACTGCCGGATAACAAGAGATTAACTTATTTATGCTTTTACCTTTGGCACCTTTCGCTCGCTTGTACAACAACACAACATCCCCAACTTCAAAGTGTTTTTTGAAATACTTGTACTTCTCAGTCGTAGAGTATTCTCTGTTCATGACCCCACGTTGCCTGTTCAATGTAACAAAAGCTTCCCATTCTGGTTGCTGTTTCGCGCTTGCCGAAAAGTTTATATCCACTACATTACTGAGAAGTTTATTGCCATACCCCTTCAGAATCAATAGGTCAACATACTCCAACTCAAGCTGAGCGTGCTCTTCATGGTCTATTAACAACTTAGGACAAGCTACACCATCTTTTGCCGACTTCACTATCAAATAGGCTATCATACTTACATAAGCGGCAGAACGATTTGCCCCATATGTAATTAGATTAGCCGCACTATTATACGAAAAATCATAGACCCACAACTCAGGCGTCATGAGCTTAAACACTATACCATCGATTGTTTTTGTAAAAAATAAACCAACACGAACACGATAATCCGCTAGTGTCTCCATATCAGGCGTGAAACCTACATCTAGGCCGTTGGTGACCACAAAACTAAACTGCTCACTCCCAATAATACTTTTAGCTATCGACACATTAGCTAAAGAAACACGCTTACCCAACAACAGACGCGAGTATTTATCCAACTCATAAGCCAACAACAACTCTGACCCAGTGGTTATCTTTTTGACGCGCCGTTCATTACCAAAAAATGCATTGATGCAAATACTATCCATTGACAACACCCCTTACGTTTTACCTTTGTTGATTTTGCCCTTGCACGCAATAGACACAAGAGTTTATGCCTAAGAATTTGGTCTTTACACTAGACTTTTGCACCTTCTTTGCAGTATTGCTGACAACAATATAACTTTACCCGCGAATTTTATAACCTATGCTTGGTAAATTATAAACTAATGTCTTCCCAATCTTCTAAAGCCAAGAAATTGACCACGTCTGCGAAGTTACTAATATTCCCAGAGATATAGTTGAGAACTACCCCACGCTCTCTGGCATAACGACTATCCGAACTGCCTAGAATATACCGCAGGAACGCTAATTTGCTAGAATCCAGACCAGACAACTCTTTTGCAACCTTGACAACCGTCAATCCACGAATAAAATTCAATTCCTCTTCGCACCCAACTACAGACAAGTAAAGACTTTTCTCTGTTTTAGGCAACATAGCTGTTACACCAGAAACCAACAAAGCATCTAGACTGACAACACCTGCCCCAGCACGAAATTGCAACATGGCATTGTCTATTTCACCAATTAAAATTAGGTCTATGGTGTTAGCTCCGATTTTATCCTCTAGTAACTTAGAAGCGTAAGACATGGTTACTTGCAGACTATTGCTAGACACGTGAAAGTGCTCTGAAACAAGTTTGTAATCATACTTGGATTTTAATACGGCTTG
>BBPF01000577.1_pt1 | contig 39219 bp, 39 predicted proteins | sample 1343921 | NCBI WGS metagenome assembly BBPF01 (sample SAMD00019090, study PRJDB2971) | groundwater metagenome | isolation source: The Cedars highly-alkaline
CTAAGGGTAAACAAAAAATGCCGCCGCTGCAGAGAATTTTCTGAAAATCAGATTCATTGTCTGAATTCCGGTAACCCTTAGCACAAACAGCCCTGATTTTTTAACGCCAGTTTAATCTGATTCTTTAAACGGAAATTCTCTGAGGCTGAAATAACCCCAGCTTATTAAAGACCTTCTACTAACATTGATTTATTTGAAAACTTTAAGGTTTTATTGAAATTTAACCGGACAGTAGTGATTAGCATTTGTGAATTTAATGTGGCCTCAAATTTCTTCGCCCGTTGTAAGAACGCCTGTAAACAAAAGAAGAAACCGGGGTTAAAGTATTCGAAAATTTTTATGGTATAATCAGGGTAAACAATAAAATATCAAATACTTCACGCATTTGTTCTCTAATGGTTTATTAACACCCCAGCTTATCTGCAATTAAAACCCCTGTTTGTGCGATTTCCGGTTTAAATTAACGAAAAAAAATTGTTTTACTGTGTTTTTCCTCTTACTGTCAACGCCGGTTTTTTTACTGAAAGGGGACGAATAAATAATTTTATGCGCCGCCAATCTGCATTTCGGTAATTTTTATGCTTGGTGCGGCGAATGATCGCTTGAGGTCTATGTCGTTGCCTATCATTTCAATACCGTTAAGAATTTCATTTGCACTTCCGGCAATAGTAATTCCTTTTACCGGATGAATAATTTTTCCGTTTTCAATCCAAAAACCCGAAACGCCTCCGCTGAAATTCCCAATAACAGGGTTTAGGGCAAGTCCGGTAATACCTCTTAAAAGCAATCCGCGTTTTGTGGAGGCTATAATTTCTTCCTGGGTATAAGTTCCGGGTAACACCACAATGTTATGTGTTCCAATTCCTGGAAGACTGTTAAAATTGCTACGCGAGGCATTACCTGTACTTTCTACCCCCGCTCTTTTTGCTACCTGCGTATTGTAAATGAAACTTTTTACAACACCTTTTTCAACCAATGTACGTTTTGCAGTAGGTACACCCTCCCCATCAAAAGGAGTGCTATCAAGTCCTTTTGGGATGGTTCCGTCATCGGTAAAAGTCAGCAGGTCGGAGGCGAATTTTTGGTTCAGGAAATTTTTCAGGAAACTAGCTCCTTGCAGCACTCTTTCTCCGTTCAAAGCTGTAATAACGCCACCCAAAAGCGATCTTACCGCTAATGGGTCGAATATAACGCTTGCCCTTTGTGTTTTTATCATAAGCGGGTCGAGTAATTCCCATGCCCTTTGTGATGCTATTGAGGCAATTTTTTCAAGCGGTTCTAAATCGGCAAAGAATCGGCGCGAGCAGTTTTCCCAGCCTGTATTTTTTTGGTCGCCTTTTTCGGCTACTACGCCTACATTAATAGAGCATCCACCTGCTTTGTAACTTTTTGCAAGTCCATTGGAGTTTGCAATAAATATCTCAGATTCACCTTCGCCAAATGAAGAGCCTGAACTGTGAGTAATTCGCGGGTCTTTTCTGGCAAGGGCCTCAACTTCCATAGCCAGATGAATCTTTTTTTCCATAGAAATTCTGGCTATTTCCGGATCAAACAGCCCCGTTACGTTAGAAAAAGGATGGTCGGATGGAAGAATGTTATTTTCATCGGGAGTGGTTAGCCTGGCAAATGCTATGGCCTTTCCAATGGTGTCTTCCAAAGATTGTGTGCTAAGATCATTACAATGGCTGAAGCCCATCTTGCCTTCTACTACGACCCTGAATCCAATTCCGCGTGCAACGGTTTCCTCAATAGTTTCTATTTCGGCATTAAGAACCCTTATGGTAAGCTCTCTGCTGGATTGCAAATAAACTTCTGCTGAATCAGCTCCTTGACGCAGGCATCGTTCAACAAGCCTTACGGTTAGTTTTTGATAGTCCATATTGATTTTTTTTATTTTGCATTAGGCACGACTTCCGCCAACATTTATGCCCCTGATTCTTACAGTTGGCTGTCCGGCTGTTACTTCGGCAATCTGCCCTTTACCGCAAATTCCAGGGCCAAAGGCCAAATCGTTGCCAACTGCATCTATATTATTAATAACATCCATAGCTGAGCCTATTAAGGTGGCTCCTTTTACTGCTTTGGTTTTTTTCCCATTTTCAATCAGGTAGGCTTCCCTACAGGTAAAATTAAACATTCCGGTTACTGAATTAACACTTCCTCCGCTAAGACTTTGAACATAGAGTCCTTTTTTGGTCGACCCCAATATATCTTCGGGGCTATAAGCGCCATTTTCAATAAATGTATTGGTCATCCGAGGTATTGGCATGAACCTGAACGATTCTCTCCGGCCATTGCCTGTTCTGGGCAGGTCAAGTTGTTTTGCACTTAAAATATCGGTCATATAACCGTTTAATACACCTTTTTCTATGAGGACATTTCGCTGTGCAGGCGTTCCTTCATCGTCAAAATTAATTGTCCCGCGGAAATTAGGCAAGGTACCATCATCAACCATAGTAAAACATTCAGCAGCAATTTTTTGTCCAACTTTTTCCGGTGAATGCGCCAATGCCTTTTGCAATATTATCGGCCTCAAGCGGATGCCCTACTGCTTCATGAATCAACACACCGCCCCATCCATTTTCCATTACTACGTCCATAATTCCGGCAGGAGATTCTTCTGCATTGATCATTGCTACAGCCTCCCTCGCTGCTCGCCTTGCAATTGTTTCGGGTGTTACCTTCTCAAACATTTCAAATCCGCTGTGCTGGCTTAGCCTTTCTCTTGCCATGTGTCGGTTTTTGCCGTTATCGCTCATTGTTTCAACAATGAAAAATAAAAGGGGGAGTTCATCCCTGAGATAAAGCCCTTCACTATTAGCAATTACCCGCCCTCTCACCTGGTCGTAATAATCAATCAGCGCCATTTTTATTAATGGGTCATAATCCAAAGCAGCCTGGTTGGCTCTTTCCATGATTTCAATTCTCGTTGTGTCGGCAATTTCCAATAAGGGTTGTTCAACTGTAATAAATGATTCGCGACTTGCCTCGCTAAGGTTCACAGGCGGTATGCCCGGTGTGTTTAGTGCCACATAGGAAGCTACTTCGGCTGCGCGCAGCAACTTTTCTTCAGTAATTTCATCGGTACATGCATAACCGGTTTTGTTACCAGATATTACCCTTACTCCTGCACCCTGGCTAATTCCATATAAACCGCTTCTAAATTTTGACTCCTGCATGATTATTTGTCGCGAAACCCGGTTTTCCAAGTAAACTTCGGCAAAATCTCCGCCTTTTTCAAGAGCTTTTTTTTATTACTCTCTGAAGAGTGTCTTTGCCCATAGAAAGGCCGGCTCCGACGGAACCATCGACCTTACATGAAACTAATTGAGACATTAATGTTGGGGTTGCAGCAATGAGCAAACCACCTTTTAAACTTAACTCAAGAAATTTTCGCCGGGGAATATTTTTTGATGTAAATCCTTTCAATTCCATAGGGTTAAAAATTTAGCGTTTCTTTTGATGGCAATTAACAGGGCAATACTAGTGAAATGGGGAAATTTCAGGTTAATCTGAAATAAATACGTTCATTTAGTGTTGCCCGGTTAAAAATAGAATTTTTTTTGTTTTTTGTTAATGTTTATGAGCAAAAAACTTTTTTTAACAATTGTTATGAATTTTGAATTTGTGTAGCTAATATCATAATTAAAGGTTTCTTTTATGGCTACATTATCGAAAGTTAATCTATTTCCAATTTAATTAAAAAACCATTATGTTTTCTGATATTAATTACTTCGCCATTTTCGAATATCAGGTATTGACCTTTAATTCCGTTAAGAACTCCGCTTAGAGAAGTGGTTTTTTCAAAGTCGACTGTTATAATTTTTTGAGGAAATTTTAGAATAGGATACCGAATGTGTGTTATTTCGTTTTCTTCAATAATGAAATTTTTCATTTCGGTTGGAAGTAAATCCGATGCTTCATTTTTAATCCTGGGAAAATCAATTGGATCAAGGTTCTTGTCCGAAAGCATATTCCTCCAGTTGGTTTTATCACTGAAATATTTTTTTAATTCTACTTCGGCTACGCCTGCTGTGTATCGATTTGGTGTTTTTAAAAATTTTACAGCTTGCACGGCCCCCTGGTCAATCCATCTGGTTGGTAACTGGCTTAACCTTGTAACGCCAACCTTTAACCCGTTTGTGTTGGCAAAATACACAATATGTTCCTGCAAACAATGTCCTTTTGACCACTCCGTGTTGCGAGAAATTCCTTCGTGTGCCAGGCATAATTCGGGACGCATTACACATTCACTGGTTTCGGGGGCACTTTTGAAGCAGGGAAAGCAAAAGCCCTGTGCAAACGATTTCGAGGTGGGTTTGCCACATCCAATGCAGTATATTTTGTTCAAAAAACGAAAGGTAATATTCCGCCCTAATAAATCATTCATGCAAACTAATTCATTGCCTAAAGCAAGTTGGTAAAGCACAATTTCATTTAAGTCTGCCTTCATTTTTTTTAAAACTCCTTCGTATGTCATAAAATTTTAAATTATAAACATCACAATATTAAGAATTTAAAACATTTTTAAATATTTTTTAAAAAAACAATACAATGTATTGCAAAGTACTAAAATAATAACATATCTTTGCATAAAATACAACATGGCATAAACGGGTATTATAAAATTGTAATAAATTAATTTCAAATCACATAAAAGTAAAATATTTCGAGATGATACATGAATTAAATTTCCATTATTTTATTTCAATTTATTGAAGCGCAGTTTTTTAAACTATTAATAAATTATAATGAAAAAGACAATTACAATAAATCTGAATGCCGGCATTTTTCACATTGATGAAGATGCCTACGAGGTGCTGAAGCAGTATCTCTGGCAAATTGAATCTCATTTTTCGAATCTTGATGAGAGAAAGGAAATTATAGCCGATATTGAGGCCAGGCTGGCAGAGTTATTCAGAGCGGGATCGGCACAACAGGAAGTAATTATTACCATGACTGATGTTGAAAAAGTAATTGAAATTCTTGGTCAGCCAGAAGAGATTGCAGGGGAGGAAATTCCCTTTAATCAGATGGGGCAGTCGCAACACAAAAGGCCTCGCCGGCTTTACCGGGATATAGATAACCGTATTTTGGGCGGGGTTTGCAGCGGACTTGCAGCTTTTTTTAATATAGACGTCACAATTGTACGTATCCTGGCTGTGATTTTGGCTTTGTTTGGCGGCGGCGGTCTGCTTATATATATTATTCTCTGGATTTTTGTTCCATCGGCAATTACCACAGCACAAAAACTTGAAATGAAAGGTGAACCCGTAACTATAAAAAATATAGGTAAAGCAGTGAAAGAAGAATTTGAACAGGTAAAGAAAAACCTGAAACTCTGATTTTTAAATTAATACACAAGCATATGAATTCAGAAAATGTGAAGGCACAAATGCGCAAGGGAGTACTGGAGTATTGCATATTGTCGATTCTGGCAAACAATGACTCCTATGCATCGGACATACTTAACGAACTTAAAAAATCTCAGATGATAGTAGTGGAGGGAACCCTTTATCCATTGCTTACCAGGCAGAAAAATGCCGGGTTGCTCAGTTACAGGTGGGAGAAAAGTACGCAGGGGCCGCCAAGAAAATACTATACCCTAACGGAATCCGGCAAAATTTTTTTGCAGGAGCTTGACACAACATGGAACGAACTGGTTGAAACAGTCAGTTCAATTACCAAAAACAGGAATAAATAATTACCTAAAACCAATTGAAAATGAAAAAAGCAATAAAAATCAATCTTGGTGGAATGGTTTTTCATATTGATGAAGATGCCTACGATAAACTGAAAACTTACCTTGGATTAATTGAAGAGTATTTCGCAAAGAAGGATGGAGGAAAAGAGATTATTGCCGATATAGAGAGCCGCATGGCAGAACTATTTCAGGTAAAATTGAGCGAGGGCAGGCAAGTCATTATTGACTCAGATGTGGAGGAAGTAATTAAGATTATGGGGGACCCTCTCGAACTGGATGATGAAGAAATTAACGATAGAAATTCGCACAAAGCAAGCCGGGCTGCAAAGCAGGCCAACCGCCGTTTGTACAGGGATCCCGAGAACTCGGTTCTTGGCGGGGTTTGTGGCGGACTGGCAGCTTATTTCGGAATTGATCCCTCGGTAATGAGAATAATATTTTTGATTCTTCTGCTTTTTGGGCATGGAATAACATTTATGATTTATATTATTTTGTGGATTGCTATCCCAAAAGCTCTTACTGTTTCACAAAAACTGGAGATGAGAGGAGAATATGTGAATGTTTCAAATATTGAACGGTCTATTCGTGAAGAAATAAATGATGTAAGGGCAAACTTTAGAAGGATTCAGCATTCGGACGGTATGAGGAAAACAACGGGTGCTATTGGGGAAATATTCAACATTTTCGGGAAAATACTGATAATTTTTATTAAAATAATCGTTGTAATCCTTGGCATTGCATTGATTTTTGCAGGTTTAATTATTTTATTGGCTTTTATCGGCTTGTTTTTCTTCAAAGGGGAGATGCTTTCACCCGGAATATTCAACGGCGATATGGTGTTTTTACCCGATATATTATCTTATTTTGTTTCACCGGCAATATTTACTTTAACTATAATAGCATTGGTTCTGTTTATTGCCATTCCTCTAATCGCAATGATTTATGGTGGATTGAGATTGATTTTCAATTTTCGCGCAAGAATCAAAACTATTGGTGTATTGTTTACTCTGCTATGGATTTTAAGTTTTGGCACACTTTTTATTCTTGCATTAGTGGAGGGGAGCAGGTTTGCAAACAAGGAGAAAATTGAATTGGTTTCGGAAATCAGTATTGAGGATCAAACAGTTTTTATTCGGCTTGAAGAGGGAGCTTACACTGATTTGACCAGAATTATTTCTATTGATGATGAAAAATACAGGGTATATATTGATAAAGACGAAAAGCGATTTTATGGTTCTCCAAAACTGTACATTATGGCTGGTAGTAATGAAAACGTTGAATTAGAAGTCAGAAAAGAAGCGTTTGGCCCAAGCAGGGATGCAGCAAGGCGCAACACAACCAATATTAAATATACCTGGAGGCAGGAGGGCAATGTGCTATATCTTCGTCCTTATTTTGATTCCGGAAACCTAGGAAAATGGGAGTTTGCGGAAGTAAACCTAAATCTTCGTGTACCGGAAGGACATAAAATAGTAGTAGAAGAGGGATTGGAAGACATTTTATTTTCGGTATCTGATATTTCGAAAAGAAGATTGTGGACAATTCCCGGGAAAACCCTTAAAGTTTCGGAAAGCGGAATTCATGTGGTTTCAGATAGTTTCTAATTAATTAATTTAAGTGATGAGATGCCCGGGTACTATCCCGGGTTTTTCATTTTTAATGTAATAATTCACATTTAATTTGCAGGAATAATTTTTTTATTAATTTTGCACAAGTTTTAAAAAACCTCTTTATTGTCCGATGGTGTAATGGTAGCACTGCAGATTTTGGTTCTGCCTGTTTAGGTTCGAATCCTAGTCGGACAACTTAAGCCCTCTGCCACAAGTAGAGGGCTTTTTTATTCAGTAATTGTTTGTTTTTGGAACAAATCCACCTTTAGCATAAAAAATTGTGTTTCAGTAAATTCGTAAATACCAAAACGTAAATAATGGGGCAAAACTTCAATGTTATATCCTTCTTATGGGATTGCAAGTTGCAAACCGTAGCTAAGAATTAAACGTGTATGTAAATAAACACATCTTCTTATAATTATTTTCTCACCATAGGGCAATTCCAATTTTGTGCCAGCAATGTTGATAAATGTCCATGTTCTGATAATTAATGAAAACGGTTTGAGTCTAATTAAATCATAAAGGGCTGTAAGGCCCGGATTTATAGATTTTAAAATGACCTCTCATGCCAATCCAATTAAGGTTCAAAACTAATTGTTGGGGTTATCCGAAACCTGGCACAATTACTTTCCCATTAATAGTTTAATGAAAAGGTAACTCCAAGTCCAATTCCTTCTCTAACGGAAGTTAAACCACGGCCAAGTCCAATTTTAAGGTTTGATTCTCTAATTTTCTGTCCGGCCAATTCCTGAAGGGTAAGAAAAAACTATTAAGTCGTATAATAAAGTTTTGAACTCAAGTTTTTTAGTCATGATAATTTACCTTTTTATAGCTCTCATTATAGGTATTTTGCTAAAATTTGCCCAAGAATCGTGGAATAATAACTCTAAATTATTCAGGCGTAATTACTTATTTGAGAAACATAAAATTTATTAATGCGGTAGTTAATCAATCAACTCAATCATTTCATCAACAGGTTTTTTTTCTTTGGGGATTATTGGTCTATCGGGTTTGCCTAATGCCACAAATGCTATGAGTTGAAAGGGTTTTTGGATTTTAATAACAGGTTCAATTTCCTGTTTCGCAATTAAAGGGGCGCTTAGCCAGCATGCTCCATATCCCAAATCTACAGCGGCAAGAAGCAGGTTTTGTATGCAGGCACCTGCGCTTTGTAAATCGGGGTAACTGCGCATACGGTTAATTTCCTCATGAGAAATAGTAACACCCTTTTCAAGTGCTGTTTCATATTCTTCCATGGCTAAAGCAATAAGCACTGGTGCGTCCTGAAAAAATGTTGAAAACCATTCGACCTGCGATTTTACGTTTTTTGAAGCTTTCGATTGATTTTCAGGCAATGATGCAATTTTGGCCGATATTTTTGCAGCGAGTTTGTACATAAGCAGTTTGCTGCGTATAACAATGAACTTCCATGGCTGATAATTATTAGTACTCGGCGCAAGACTGGCCAGCCGTATCATTTCTTTTATATCCTTTAAAGGAATTTCTTCGTTTTTAAATGTGCGAACACTTGTACGATTTTCTATCGCATGTTTCAGTTCCATCTTTTCTTGTTTTTAATAAAGGTACTAACTGAAGTACAAAATTCCAATTTTATGTAATTCAAAAGTTAATTTTCTTTTTAACGAAATTTACAAAAGATAATGGCTTACTGAATTTATAAGTCCTGACGAGTAAAGCAAAATTTCATTGTGTTTTCACTTGTATGTTTACGGCAAAAAGGCCATCGAATTATTTTAACTTCTGAGAAAACACTGGGAATATTTTTTCTAAAAGACTGGCTATTTTCTTGAAAGAGATAATGTTATCTTCAGTTTTCAAAGCCTTTAGTCCTTTTTCGGTTATTCATAAAAAAAGTTTACAAAAAATATAACCGGCAAATGGTTTTTTCAAATTACTATTGAAATACTGGTTAATTTTGTGGAATTTTTAAAGCAATTAAAAAGTGCACTCAAATTCATTCGTACAAAAAAACCCTTTGAAAAAAATTTTGATTCCAATTTTGATAGGTCTGAGCGTGGTTGGATATATGCTTTATAAAGAATTTGACATCACCCTTTTTTCCGTTGTAAAATTTACCTGGCTTTCATTTTTTTGGCTTGCCATGGCATTTCTTATGATGGTAATTCGGGTGTTTGGGTTTATGGTACGCCTGAAAATTTTAACTGATGGTGAATTTTCCTGGAGGCAGTGTTTGAGGGTAATATTGCTTTGGGAATTTTCTTCGGCAGTTACACCCACGGCTATAGGCGGTACAGGAGTTGCTATTTTTTATGTTATAAAAGAAAAAATAACCGTAGGGCGTAGCGCAGCAATTGTTATGGCTACTGCTTTCCTTGATGAATTTTTCTTTATCATAATATTTCCCACCTTAATAGTTATTGTGACTGGTACACGCCTGTTCTCAATTGGGATGTCTGAAAATGGTGAAGTAATGTCTTTTGTTAATGAGTTTTTTTTGTTTGCAGTTGTGGGATATGGGATAAAACTTTTAATAGTCTTATTAATGGGCTATGGCCTATTTATTAACCCTAGAGCGATTAAGTGGATTTTGCTTGGTATTTTTAGAATCCCATTTCTGCGAAAATGGCGACCCAAGGTAAATAGAACAGGGGATGACCTGATTTCTGCTTCGCATGAATTCCGCAATAAATCAAAAATTTTCTGGCTCAAGGCATTTGCTGCAACATTTGTGGGATGGACCGCAAGGTTTTGGGTGGTAAATTTCCTCATTTTAGTATTTTTTGCAGTGCCGGATCATTTTCTAATCTTTGCGCGCCAGCTTGTAATGTGGATAATGATGTTGGTAAGTCCTACCCCGGGAGGAAGCGGTTTTGCTGAGTTTATTTTCTCACGCTACCTTGGAGAATTCATTCCAGTGGGATTTGCTGTAATGATGGCCCTTGCGTGGCGGCTGGTAAGTTATTATCCCTTTCTTATTATTGGGACAATTATGTTTCCAAAATGGGTGAGTCAGAATTTTACTTTAAAAAGAACTTCTGCAAAATCAGACAACTCCGGTAAATTTTGAAATTTATCTGTAGTTCTATGCCTTTAATTGCATGATATGATGAATAATTGATTCAAAAATCACTCGGCCATCCGTGTTCCCTAGTTCATCATCTGAGGCTCTTTCAGGATGTGGCATAATTCCATATACATTTTTCTTTTCATTACAAATACCTGCAATATTGTCAATTGAACCGTTCGGATTGTGTTCCTCAGAAATATTGCCGGATGAATCACAGTAACGAAAAAGTATTTGCTTGTTATATCTCATTTTTGCTATATCCGATTCATTTGCAAAATATCTTCCTTCACCGTGGGCAATAGGAATTTTTAAGGGTCCGGAATGAATTATCAGCGAGGTGAGCGGTGTTAATTTATTGTCGGGGGTAATGTAAATATTTTTTGAAATGAATTTTTGGTTACTGTTGTGTAAAAGTGCTCCAGGTAATAAGCCTGATTCACATAAAATCTGGAATCCATTGCAAACGCCAAAAACGAATCCTCCCCTGTTTGCAAATTCAATAACCTTTTCCATAATGGGCGAATACCGTGCAATAGCACCGGAACGAAGATAGTCGCCAAATGAAAATCCGCCGGGTAATATTACTGCATCTACATTTTGAAGATCGGAATCTTTATGCCATAACTGCACAACCTCCTGGTCCATTATGTTTTTCAAAACATAAATCATGTCCTGATCGCAATTTGATCCGGGAAATATTACTACGCCAAATTTTATCATAAATGAATTATTTTATCCAGTTAGTATGAAACCGCAAATTAAAGGTAGTATTTACATTTTGTGCTAAACATATCATATTTTTTCGAATACTACTCTACTATTTTGCATTCAAATATAGGTAGTTTTAGTAATCTGGTAAAATTATAAAACGAAACTTAACTAATCATTTTGTCAACTTTACATGATTCTATTTTTGAAAATGAACACATTGGTTTTTACAAAATTGTTATTTCCTGAATAGTAAGATTTTAAATTAATTATTAAAAAAACTATACGACTTAACTTATCGGGAGCAAACTTTTTCTTGAAAAAACAAAACCCTTGTATAATAATTCCGTACAAGATTTCACAAAACAGTTTTAATTGCTTTGTTAACAAAAAACCCAATGGGTTTTTTATTTATTAGTAGGGTGTTATACTTAAACTGGAAATAGAGTGTCATTAGTAATTACAGAACAGGATCTGAGGTATTTTGTTTATTCGGTTAAAGCTGCATCGGAATACGATTTCAGCGATTATTCGGAGAAATCACTAAAGAGGCGATTAATTAAAGTGCTGACCGATAATAATAGCGACCTTAAATTAATGATTACCCGTATTAAAAATGACAGAATGTTTCTTGAAAAAATTGTTAAAGAAATAACAGTAAATACTACCGAGCTTTTTCGTGACCCTTTGGTTTGGCAGAATTTGAAATATAAAATATTACCAGTATTTCAGAAAAATTTTAAAATTAATATATGGCATGCAGGTTGTTCTACCGGTCAGGAGGTTTATTCAATGCTTATTTTGCTTAATGAATTGGGCTTTCTTGAAAAAAGTAAAATTATTGCCACCGATTTGAATACAGACGTTCTTGAAATTTCAAAAAAAGGGGTTTATAAATACCGGTTTAATATTGGGTATCTTGATAATTTTGACAAGGTAATAAGAGAAAACCCCTTTAATTATGAAGAACATAATGACGTACCTTATGAAAAGTATTTTAGCATTGATAAAACAAAAGATTCACTTTCCTTTAATTGGGAATTAAAGGGGAATGTAATTTTTAGGAAGCACGACCTTGTTAAGGACGGATTGCTAAATTATGCCAAGTTTGATTTGATTATGTGCCGAAATGTAATTATTTATTTTAATTATGAATTACAGAACAGGATTTTTGAAATGTTTTATGAAAACTTATTCACTGGAGGATGCCTTGTGCTGGGATTGCATGAAACTATTATGGGACCTGTAGCATCAAAATTTGAAAAGCGCGGACAAGTATATTTTAAGAAATAGAATAATTTAATCAATTCATTAATATTGTAATTAAGAATCAAATATTTTTTTTTTCAGATTCTAAATTCGTTAATTAATAATGGAAAATTTGTTTAAGTCGGAATTAGGGATAATTGATACCAGAAGGGTTGTTCAAACCATCTGGGATAAATACGGATTTGATCTAAAGGACTATGCATTAACTTCATTGAAAAGAAGGCTTGAGCATACCATTGCTTTCTTTGGTCTTTCAGATGCAGAAGCATTGATTTCGAAGCTTCAAAAAGAAAAAGATTTTTTTGAAGTATTTATAAATGTATTTGAAGTAGAAACTACCGAATATTTCCGGGATCCGTCAGTATGGCGGGTGTTGAGAGATACTATTATTCCGGAACTTATTCAATCTACAGGGTCGGCAAAGCTCTTTGTTCCTCTTATATCTTCAGGTGAAGAATTATATTCGCTTGCGGTATTGTTAAGGGAGTCGGGAATTGAATCAAGTTCTCAATTATATGCCTCGGCATATTCAAACAATACAATTGAAAAAGTAGTTTCAGGGCAGTTTAATTATAAAAAATTAGAATTTAGGAACAGAATTTCTTCAGCAAGTAGTTCCCTCGCGGATCTTTAATGTTTACGATATCATATTTAGCATAGCCGGCGGGCTGGCGGGCCTACTGCTTTTAATGCTTTCAACAACAAAAATTCAGAACGGTAAAACCTAATCCTTGCTAATTTTGCCTAAAGTTCTTATAATATTTTCTAATTCATTTGTAATTGGTGGTTAACCTCAGACTAATTTAATCTCCCATTGGTTGAAACCGAAAATAAAGATTATCGCCAATCCAAATTACATAATCATTGTGAAAAGTATTTCTTATTTTAGCAACCCACATAAATCAGACACCTATGTTTTCAGGAATCGTTGAAGAAGCTGCAAAGGTTGTGAAACTGGAAAAAGACCAGGAGAACCTGCACATCACCATGGAATGCTCCTTTGTGAATGAATTGAAGATTGACCAGAGTCTTGCACACAACGGGGTGTGTCTCACCGTGGTGAAGAAAACCGACAAGACCTATACAGTGACCGCCATCAAGGAAACGCTGATGAAATCTAACCTGGGACTCCTGCAGGTAGGCAGTAAGGTAAACCTTGAGCGTAGCCTGCGGCTTGAAAGTTTGTTAGACGGCCATCTTGTACAAGGACATGTTGACCAAACAGCAATCTGTACAGAGGTCACTGAAGCCGAGGGAAGCTGGTATTACACATTTGAGTATGACCCCTCAATTGGAAATATTACTGTAGAAAAAGGCTCTGTTTCGGTGAACGGAGTAAGCCTCACAGTAGTAAATTCGCAGGAAAAATCATTCCAGGTGGCAATAATCCCCTACACTTATCAGGTTACCAATTTCCATGAGTTTAAAAAGGGCACGGTTGTAAACCTCGAGTTCGACATTATCGGGAAATACATAAGCAAAATTATCAGGCAGCAACTGGGTAAATAAGCATTAACCTTAATACTTGTGTCTGAATCGGAATTAAGTCCAAATCCGGGTATTGCAAATTAGGTCAGTATTGCCAAATTATTCTCATTGAATTTTATAACTGAAAGCAAACTCCTGCAACTTAAATTAGGAATGTCCTATAGTAATGCAGGGGTTTTTTGTTTTTTCTAACCAAATACATAACTTTGAAGTCGAATTAACAAATTAACATCTATGCTATCTTCCTCCCCAAAAAAAATGGCCGTTTATATAGCAGTTATGGCAGCCATTATTTTGGTTGTTCTTGAAGTTTCGTTCAAAATATTCAATTTGACACAGTTTTACATTAAACTGGCTGTTTCATTATTTGTTATTTTTGTTTCGGTTTACGTAATTGCATACCGTATGCTGACTGATTTTATTTTTCATAAAATCAACCCCATTTACAAAACAATAAGAAACCTCAACATTTCTGAAAAGGAATTAAAAAAAAAGGCAAATAATAAAAATGCAATTTCAGTTGTAAATAATGAAGTTTTGGATTGGGCAAAAAACAAAACCAGTGAAATTGCCCAGCTTAAACAGATGGAAAAATACCGGAAGGAGTTTCTGGGAAACGTTTCCCATGAACTTAAAACGCCAATTTTTAATATCCAGGGCTATATCCTTACCCTTTTAGACGGCGGGTTGGAAGATCCTAATATAAACCGTTTATATCTTGAACGAACTGAAAAAAGTGTAAACAGAATGATAAATATAGTGGAAGATTTAGATATCATTACCCGTCTCGAGGCAGGAGAAATTAAATTGTTTTACAGCAAATTCAACCTTATTCAACTATGCGAAGAGATTTTTGATGCTCAGGAAATGCGGGCTCAATCGAAAAATATAGCTTTAAAGTTTGCGCGTAAATATGAAAAGCCGATTATCGTAGATGCTGACAGAAGCAGGATCTTTGAAATGTTAACTAATCTGTTGGTAAATTCCATCAAATATGGAAACAACAATGGATATACCATGATAGATTTTCTGGATATGGGTTCGCATGTACTTGTGGAGATATCAGATAATGGCATAGGTATTCCGGATAAGGATGTACCCAGAATATTTGAGCGTTTTTACAGGGTTGACAAAAGCAGGGCCAGGCACCAGGGGGGAACCGGCCTGGGCCTCTCAATTGTGAAACACATTATTGAGGCACATAACCAGTCCATTAACGTAAAAAGCGAAGAAAACAAAGGAACCTCATTTGCCTTTACACTCCCCTTGGCTACAAATTAACCAAGTTGATTCCTTTTTTTCGGAACAACTAGGGGTTTTCCGAAATAACAAAACCTGCTCTTGAAAATCCCGACAAAAGCCTGTCTGAAGGAGTAAAACTATTCACTGTTTTTGAATTTCGCTATTTTACAATTTCAAGAAAAGCAGCAGGAATATTTACAAGAAGGGATTGTCCAATATGTTCAATTCTCATTAACACTAGTTTTTTGCCCTTAAATTCCACCAGTTCGCCTGAAAGCCCAAATAAAGTGCCGGTTCGAATCTCTACTCTGTCACCTGGTTTAAATTTACCCGGGGCAACCTCTATATCCGCTTCTGTAGCAACCAATCTCCGCAACACGTCTATCTGTTTTTCAGGAATGGGTACGGCTTTCCCTCCAAATGTAACATACTTCACAACACCATCGGTGTTGAGCACATCATAATACTGCCGTTTGTCAATATTTACAAATACATAGGATTTCAAAAGTGGATCTTCTACCCACTTACGCCTGTCGCTCCACTTTTTAAGTCGTTTAAGTAATGGAATATAGGCATTAATTTCCTTTTCTGAAAGAAGTTTAACTATCTTCTTTTCGTTCCTTGGTTTTGTATAAACGGCATACCAGAGATTTTCACTCATAAACTAAAAAATAGAAATACAAAAATATAAATATCCGATGAGCATTGTAAAATTATTTATGCAACAGTATTGTTTTGGCAAATTAAATTCTTTTAATCAAATGTTCTCTTAAGATTGATTTTCAATCCAAAATCATTTGAATTCATTGTTTTATTTTAAACAGAAACTTATCTTTGTAACCTTTTTTAAAGGAACAATAAGGCGATAATGAGCAATAAATTTCCGGAATACAAAAACTTCGACCTTTCACAAATCAACCAGGATATTCTTGGGAAATGGGAAAGTGAAAATACATTTGCCAAAAGTATAATAACACGCCAGGGCAAACCAGCATTCGTCTTTTATGAAGGCCCCCCTTCGGCAAACGGAACTCCGGGCATTCACCATGTGATGGCAAGAACGCTTAAGGATATTTTCTGCCGCTATAAAACCCTTCAGGGCTACCTGGTTGAACGCAAGGCGGGTTGGGATACTCATGGTCTTCCCATTGAACTTAGCGTAGAAAGCTCACTTGGAATAAACAAAGAAGATATTGGCAAAACCATTTCGGTTCAGGAATTCAATAACCACTGCAAAAAGCAGGTTATGAAATACACCGATCAATGGGAAGAACTTACGCAAAAAATGGGTTATTGGGTTGACATGGATCATCCGTATATAACATACGATAACCGTTATATTGAAAGTTTATGGTATCTGCTGAAACAACTTTTTGAAAAAGGTTTTCTGTATAAAGGCTATTCCATTCAACCTTACTCTCCTGCTGCCGGAACAGGTTTGAGCACACACGAGTTGAATCAACCTGGTTGCTATCGCGATGTAAAAGACACAACAGTTGTCGCACAGTTTAAGGTTATAAAAAATGAAAAGTCAGAATTTCTTTTCAAATCAGTAAAGACCGACTTGTTTTTCCTGGCCTGGACAACTACACCATGGACGCTCCCATCCAATACGGCGCTTGCAGTTGGTAAAAATATTACATATTCTCTAATTTCCACAATCAACCAGTACACAGGTATTCCTATTACCGTAATACTGGCATGCGATTTGGAGGGGGCTTATTTTCTTCCCGAAAATGAAAATCTTCCGGCAGATAATTATAAAATTGGAGACAAAAAAATTCCCTGGCATAGGATTGGCGAATTCAAGGGAGAACAATTTCACGGATTAAGGTATCATCAACTTATGCCTTACCAGCAACCGAAAGACGGCGATGCCTTTGTGGTACTTACCGGCGATTTTGTTACTACAGCCGAAGGTACAGGAATTGTGCATATTGCCCCCAGTTTTGGTGCCGACGACTTTAATATAGCCAAAATCTACGGTATAGGATCACTTACTCTGGTTGATAAACAAGGAAAATTTATTAAAGGTACCGGAGAACTTTCCGGCAGGTTTGTGAAAAACGAGTACGACGATTCTCTTACCGAAAATGATGATACCACCGATGTGGAAATCGTTATGATTTTGAAAAAAGCCAACAAAGCCTTTAAAATCGAAAAATATGTACACAGCTACCCGCATTGCTGGAGAACCGACAAGCCTGTATTGTATTACCCATTAGACTCCTGGTTCATTAAAACCACTGCTGTGAAGAACAGGTTGCTTGAATTAAACGATACCATTAACTGGAAACCTGCATCAACAGGAACGGGGCGATTTGGCAAGTGGCTGGAGAACCTTGTCGATTGGAATCTTTCCCGTTCACGGTATTGGGGAACACCACTCCCTATTTGGGTAACCGAAGACAGGACTGAAATGTTGTGTATAGGATCTGTAGCCGAACTGAAAAATGCAATTGAAAAATCAGTTAAGGCAGGTTTCATGAAAACAAATCCATTGATAAAATTTCAGGAAAACATTTTTTCAGAAGAAAATTACAACAGTTTTGACCTGCACCGTCCCTCTGTAGATGAAATATTTCTTGTTTCCCCTTCCGGAAAAAAAATGTACAGGGAAACTGATTTGATTGATGTTTGGTTCGACTCAGGGGCTATGCCATATGCCCAGTTGCACTACCCTTTTGAAAATAAAAAGGATTTTGCGGCCAATTTCCCCGCCGACTTTATTGCAGAAGGTGTTGATCAAACAAGAGGATGGTTTTTTACACTACATGCAATTGCCGGCTTGCTTTTTGACTCGGTTGCATTTAAAAACATTATTTCAAACGGCCTGGTGCTTGACAAAACCGGCAATAAAATGTCGAAAAGGCTTGGAAATGCAGTTGATCCTTTTGATGTTATTAACAAACACGGTTCCGATCCGCTGCGCTGGTATATGATAACCAATTCCCAGCCATGGGATAACCTGAAGTTTGATTTGGCCGGACTTGATGAAGTAAAACGGAAATTCTTCGGTACTCTTTACAACACATACTCCTTTTTTGCCCTGTATGCAAATGTAGATGGATTCAATTATTCCGAAAAAGAAATTCCCGTAGCAGAAAGGCCCGAAATTGACCAATGGATTCTCTCAAGGCTTAATTCTTTGATTAAAGATGTTCACGATGCTTATGAAAACTATGAACCCACATGGGCAGGACGTTCTATAAGCGATTTCGTAACCGAACACCTTAGCAATTGGTATGTACGCCTGAACAGAAAAAGATTCTGGGGAGGGGAATACAATAATGACAAAATTGCTGCCTTCCAGACACTATATACTTGTATTAAAACAGTGTCAGTACTTTCGTCTCCAATTGCTCCATTTTATTCGGACAAAATATTCCGGGACTTAAATCGTGTAACAAATCAATTGCCAGTCGAATCAGTACACCTTGCAGAATTCCCTGCATATAACTCTGCACTGATTAACAAGTCGCTTGAGGAGCGAATGGAACTTGCGCAAAAAATATCTTCCATGGTATTAAGTTTGCGAAGAAAGGTAAATACCAAAGTAAGACAACCCCTGAGCAAAATACTTTTGCCCGTACTCGACAACGGATTCAAAAATAAAATAGAAGCCGTCAGAAATTTGGTATTATCCGAAATCAATGTAAAAGAAATTGAATTCATAAGCGACACATCCAACGTACTTATAAAAAAAATCAAACCAAACTTTAAAACTTTAGGTCCAAAATTTGGGAAGATTATGAAAGCAATTTCGTCGGAAATTGCTGGTTTTTCGCAGAAAGATATCGCTAAATTTGAAAAGGAAGGAAGTTTTGTAATTTCTGTTGAAGGTCAAAACCTTACTCTTAATACTGAGGATGTTGAAATCATATCGGAAGACATTCCCGGCTGGTTGGTTGCTAATGAAGGTGTGCTTACCGTAGCCCTCGATATAAATATAACCGATGATTTGCGCGATGAAGGATTTGCCAGGGAGTTTGTAAACAGAATCCAAAACATACGGAAAGATAGAGGTTTTGCGGTAACCGACAAGATTAATATTCAGATTCAAAAGCATGATGCCTTTAACAGGGCAATTGAAAAATTTTCAGATTATATTAGCTCACAAACCCTTGCAAAATCTCTAAGGCTGGTACATTCACTTGACGAAACAACCGCTCACAAGGTAGAAATTGGTGAGAAAATAGAAACATTTATCAAAATTGAACGCTTAAATTAGCGCAATAAAATTTTATTGAAAAATTTAGTTATCTTTATTTCAAATTCTAATTGCTATGGTTGAAAAAACGCGGTATTCGGATGAGGAGCTTGAGGAATTCAGGCAGTTAATTCTTCAAAAGCTTGAGAAAGCAAAAAAGGATTATGACTTGTTAAAAAGTACTATTACACATGGTGACAGTAATGATATTCAAGATACATCACCCACCTTTAAAGTACTTGAAGAAGGCGCTTCTACACTTTCAAAAGAAGAAGCCGGTAATCTTGCGCAAAGACAACTTAAGTTTATTCAGCATTTACAGGCAGCCTTGGTGAGGGTAGAGCACAAGACTTACGGAATTTGTCGCGAAACAGGCAATCTAATTCCAAAAGACAGGTTAAGGGCTGTTCCACATGCCACGCTTAGCATAGACGCAAAACAAAAACAACGATAATAAACTACAGTGGTAAACAAGATCCTTGATTTGCAACTATCTTTTGTTTTCCAATCATAAAATTTTTTATTGATGACAATTAGACTCACTGCCGGAAAACAAGCTGCCTTACTTGTTTTTATCATTTTGCTTATAGATCAGGCTTCGAAAATTTGGATTAAAACTAGCATGACTTTAGGCCAAACTATCCCAGTTATAGGTGATTGGTTTTTCATTCATTTTACTGAAAATCCCGGAATGGCTTTTGGTCTTGAAATTCCCGGAGAATTTGGTAAATTAATCCTAAGCATATTCCGAATCATTGCTATAGGAGGAATTATTTGGTACATTTTGCATTTAATTAAACTTGAAGCGCCCAAAGGACTTATTCTTAGTATTTCATTAATACTTTCGGGTGCTATTGGCAATATGATTGACAGCGCCTTTTACGGAATGATTTTTTCTGATAGTTTTTTCCAGGTAGCTACAATATTCCCTGAAGAAGGCGGCTATGCAACATTTTTGCATGGCTCTGTGGTTGACATGTTTTATTTCCCGATTATTCGTGGAGTTTACCCCGACTGGCTCCCATGGATAGGCTCTCAACCATTTATCTTTTTCAGGCCTGTGTTCAATGTTGCCGATGCAGTTATCACTATGGGAGTACTCATAACTTTAATCTTTTATCGTTCATATTTCAACGAGATTGACAGAAAAAATAACTAGGAGGTAGTTTTCCATTTCTTTGGTAATAACCACAGGTATTCGATAACAGCCACAAAAATCAGAGTATAACCAAACAACTCTGTACCCTCTTCTGCTAAATTTTTCACGCTCCGGTAAGTTTCATTTAAATATGAAACTTGCAGGGCATTTGCCCAAATTATTTTCTGGCCAAAAAGCCGGGAAAAAACAAATACTGTTAAAAACCCGCTCAACATTACACCAAATGCCGGATGCTTTGCAAATTCAGTAAATGCTTGTAAGATAGTATTTTTGTTGATCCGTAATAACAATATATAAACACCAAGAAAACCAAAAAAGGGGAGTTTCCAGCCCCCAATAATAACTTCGTTCAAATAATTATTAAACTCCCTTATTAGCCCCAGAGTAGCAAACATAGCAAGTAAAAGCAGAAAGCCCCGGCAATTTGGAATGATAAATGAAAAAAACACAAGTAATAAAACCTTAATTAATAATATCAATTCCTGTCCAATTTCTGTTAATGAATTTTCGCCAAACTTTATTTGTCCATCAATTGATGTGGCATCAAAAACAATAACCTGGCTTATTATTACAATTATTAAAATATAAACAGTAACCCTTAAAAACATATGCAGCAAAGACTTTTTAATTTCGCTCATCGAGTAAAATTTTTATTTTCCTGTAAAAAACTATCAATATACAGGATTGCCTAAAACAAAGTGGGAAAATATCAAAAATAAAAAAACCGGTATTTATTTCCGGCTTTTTTATTAGAATTTTAAGAAAGTTTAAATCTGTTTATTCAATTCTTACATTTACATATTCAATACTTTCATCGGCGCCAGTTTTAATGTAATATGTTACAACCTGCCTGACACGATTTGAGCGCTTGTTACTACAAGACAAAACGATGTTTCCGCAATTTAAAACCTTTATTCCAAAGTCGAAATATTGTTCCGATTCGCCTAGTCGTATAATCTTAAAATAATAATGGCGGTTTTCCGGTTTTCTTGTATTAAATCCTTTCATTGCTGCTTTAACCCCGTTTGTAAATATTCCCTGCTCAAATCCGCGGTCAGCAATATTAACTCCCTTGGTCAGATAAATGCTTCGGTCATAATCTTGTGAGTCAACGCTGTAAAAAACAACCGCATCTTTAGTATTCACGTTTGAACTTAAAATAAAAGAGAAAATCACTTCGCAGTCCTTCTTAGGAATATTCAAACTTGTACTGGTATTGTGCAATACCGGATTCATAATTTTTTGATGTAAAAGAAGATTTTCTTTTTCCGTGGGAATCACTTCCTCTTTTTGGCAAGAAACCAGAGTAAAAATCAAAAGCAGTGCGACTATTTTGACAAAATTCATGTTTTTGTTGATTAATTGCATAAAAAATTACACAAACATAAGAATTTTGCAATTGTTTTCTGTAAAAATGATGTAAATCACCCTTATTTAAATTCTTCCTAAGAAAGAATTGCTTCCTATTAGCCAGAAAACATTATAAAAGGCAGGTAGCTACAATTAATGATAGCAGATGCTGAACGATTTCAGAAAAAATCATAAACTACATTCAGAATTACAGGCTTAGAATTGTTCATTCTCGAATTCTGTTGTATCATAAGCGATTTTTAAAATCTTTTGCACATTTCCGTTTGTATCAATAATAGGTGAATAAGTTTCAAAAAATTTATAGATTTTATCGTTTATATTTATGCTTGTACGTTGCTTAATTGTACGACCTGACCGTAGGTTTTTCCAAAATTTTTCGTAACCCTTTTTTTGTTCATCAGATAACTCCATATTATCAGAATGATAAGTGCCCACCACTTGCTCTCTTTTTAGGTTAAGTAATCTTAAAAATGGGTCGTTAATAGTTATAATTTTACTGTTAAGGTCATATTCCACCATGTAGCTTGCCGAATTCAGAGCACCCAAAAGTCCTTCCATTTCCGCACTTTTTCTGAAAGATTCTTCTTGCGTCGCCTGTAACTCTTCAAGATTTTGTCTCATTTCCTCCTCCTGGGCTGACATTACTTCGGATTGCTGTTGCGATTGCTTAAGTAAATATTTGGTTCTATCATTTATTCTCACTACCGAAATTGTGGAAGCAATACTTTCGGCTACCTTTTCGGCAAATTCAATTTCATATTTTTTAAAATTATTAAACGAGGCTATTTCTAGAACTCCTAAAATTTTGTTTTCAAATTTCATTGGGATAATTAAAAGACAGGAAGGGTTTGCATCTCCCAGGCCAGAGGTTATTTTGATGTAGTCATTCGGAATATTTGTAAGGTATATAGTTTCTTTCTCAATGGCACAAGTTCCTAACAGGCCTTCGCCCAATTTTATTTGATGTCCAAGGTATTTTTTACGGTTAAAAGCAAAAGCAGCATAAAGTTCAAAAATCAAATTGGCCGGGTCGCTGTCGTTTATTATAAATATACCTCCCTGATTTGCGTTCAGGTAATTAACTATATTTTTTATAATATTTTCCGAAAGAAGCTTAAGATTATCATTGTTTTGCCTGAGGATTTCTCCAAATTTTGCATATCCCACATTGGCCCACGTTCTTTTGAGGTCTTCTTCCTTTCTTAATATATCTTCATCACGGGCACTCTTAAGATTTTGCCGCATTTCAAGCAATGATTTTCCAAGTTCATCTTCGTCGCTTGCCAATTTTAAATCGGTGTTAACAAGGTTTTGCCCCATGGCTATGGCAAAATCTTTTTTTTCAATCAACCTGTCAATCAGGTTGTTAAAAGCTTCTCCCATTTCTTCAAGCTCATCACCCGAAGAAATTTTTATCTGCATAGTTTTCTCAATTTTACCCTTCGCCAGTTTTTGCATTACTTGAGTTACTGTTCTAAGAGACCCTGAAATTTTCCCGGCAATTTTCAAAGTAACTGTAAACAGAATAATCAGACCTGCAAAACCGATAATAGCAGATACAAATAAATTTCTGTTAGCCTGCGAATTAATAACTCTAAGCGGAACTGAAATGCCTAATGACCATGGCGTATTTGTATTGCCTATATCAATAGGAGCAAAGGAATTATAGTAATACTCCTCATTTAAATTTTTTTTAATGTGAGAAAAGGATTCTCCCTTCAAAATCCTCCCGGTAATATCATATACATTATCCTCACGGGTATAATGGTCGGTCAATAATTTATTATGAAAATTTACATTTGGATGAGACGCAAAACGCCCTTTATTTGAAACCAGAAATGCAAAACTTTCGTCAAAAGGTTGTATAGTACCAACTAAATTCTGTAATGTTTCGAGGGTAATATCGGCAGCTACAAGACCTGTAAAATTATTTTCCTCCATTATTGGCACCGAGAGGGTAAGCATTAGATTAACTTTGGCCTTCCCGTCCACAACCTGATCCATATATGGCTCCCAAATTGCTTCAACCTCCGAACTTTTTACGGCCGCATACAAAGGTGGATCTCCTTCCAGACTACGCATTGACGTTATGTTTAGAATCTGATTATTCTCTCTCCACCAGGTTACCGCATAACGGCCATGGGGTTTGTCCCACAACGAATCAATCTTGCTCAATTCCCAGCTATCCCAAATGGAATACAAATGAGGGTTGCCTTTAAAAACCTCTCCCTGCATACTCATAAATAACGATTTCCATTTATCCTCCCCGAGCGTACTATAAGTTACAAAAGCTTGTGCAAGGGTACGAATAACAGCCATTTTGGTATTCAGTTCATTTTCAATTTCAGCAGCATATTTTGCTGCATAATTATCAACTCTTTCAACAGCACTATCATAGGAATTTTTAAATGCTCTCATACTAATATATCCAATGGCAAAAAGGTAAACCAGAACGGAGGTTATTAATATATAAATTTGAATCTTTTGCTTAATACTTAACCTGAATTTTTTAATCATTTTAAACTGTTTTTTTACCATTATTGAATCTTCATTTTGTTGATTTTAACTCTATCTCAGTTTCTGTCGGCAAATTGGATTTAATAATTGGATTTAATAATTGAATTTAATTTGGTGAAAATTGGCCGTTCACCCAAATTTAAATTTTGTTTAAATGTCAAATCTTTTTCGAATCAGTTTAATAACAGAAATCGATATTGCTTAATTTCCTTAGCATATTCAAGTGATCGAGGACAAATTGTTTCAAGTTTGTCCCAAAATTCTTTCCGGTGACTTTTCTGTACAGTATGCACAAGTTCGTGCAAAATAACATAATTTACCAGGTGTTCGGGTAAATGTAGCAGATACATACTTAAGTTAATATTATTCGCATACGAACAACTGCCCCAAAGGGTTCGCATATTTTTGATGAAAACTTTGTTATAGGTAAAATCAAATTCGCGGGCAAGGCTTTCAACCTTCAGAGGTAAAATCTTTTTTGCCTGTGAGAATAATTTCTTTAAAATTCCGGCCTTAACAGCTATTACAACATTTGGATGATTGCGCGCCAAATTCAACGGAATACAAACCCTGATTTTGTCGTCTATAAGTTGTACTTTCAGCTTGTTGTCAAGGGCATTTATATACTCGATATGCTTATTTTGTTCGTTTAAAACAGTTTGCTGTGATTTAAACGCAGTCTCTTCAATTTTTCGAATTTTAAGACTGGTGCGCAAAATCCAATCCTTTTTTAAAAGAAGATACTTCATTGCCTCTGCTTCAGAAATTTTTGCAGGAAAAACAATGCGTACTGGATGAAAAGGACTCATTTTAATGGAAATTCTACTCGTTTGCCTTTTTTTGCAAAATAAGACCTCCCCGATTCCGTCTACCGTAATAATTTGACCAGACATACGACTGATTGATTTTAGTTGAAGCGCAATAATAGTAAAAAGCAACTAAAGTGAAGGTCTTTACAAGCTTAATTTGTTTTTTAAACTTGTTCCGTTAATTTTAAAACAACTTCATTCTCTATTCGTTTATTAGCTAACTATATTCAATAATTCAAAATTAATCTGAATAATAACAAATCAAATTATTTGTCGATGATAAAAAAAAATGCACTTATTTTAGTTTTTACGTTAATACTGTCTGTTTCCTTAATTTCTCAGGAAAAATGGTCACTTGCTCGATGCATTGCCTATGCACAGGAAAACAACCTGCAAATTAGGCTTCAGGAGCTTAATATATTATTTAACGAAAATGCCTTGCTTCAGTCAAAGTCAAGCATTTTGCCTAACCTTAACGCTGGTGCTTCACAAAATTTCACCTATGGAAGGTCTATTGACTTTCTTACAAATTTACCGGTAGATGATAATAATCAGTCATTCAATTACCAGGTAAGCAGCCAGTTAAACCTGTTCAATGGATTTCAAACAATTAATTTTATCCGGCAGAACAGATTTAACCTCAGGGCAAGTGAAAAAGATATGGAGAAAATGCGCAACGATATTTCTTTAAATATTGCGGCTGCATATCTTCAGATATTGTTTTCAAAAGAACAATTAGTAATAGCCCAAAACCAGGTCGAAACATCTAAGCTTCAGGTTGAAAGGACCTCCGCTCTTGTTAATGCCGGAAGTTTACCAAGGGGTAGCCTGCTTGAAATGCAGGCTCAACTGGCATTAGATGAACTCCGGCTTGTTAATGCAAAAAATCAGTTAACGATTTCGTATCTTACTTTAACTCAGATTTTGGAGCTGCCATCTGATATAAATTTTGAAATTGAAATTCCCGATTTTGCAGAAATACCGATTGAAAGCCTTGCATATAGGGTTGATGAGCTTTTTGAAACCGCCGTGGGTATTCAACCTCAAATACATAGTGCCGAATTCAGCCTTGAAGGAGCAATGAAAGGACTTAGTATTGCCAAGGGAAGAAGAAGTCCCAGAATTACCCTTAGCGGCTCCTTTGCAAGTACATACCGCAGACTTATTCGTGACGGTGAAGTTTTTGGAGCACCAGATCCATTTTGGGAACAATTAGACAATAATCAAAGCAGCTCCGTCTCTCTTGGTTTATCTATCCCATTATTTAATGCCCTGCAAACAAATACGGCTATCAAGAATGCCAAAATAAATGTTCAAAATTATGAATATCAGTTACAGATTAGAAAAAACGAACTTTATAGATCAATTCAACAGTCCTTTGCCGATGCTGTATCTGCTTTTGAAAACTATCAGGCATCAACCAAAGCGCTTACATCATCAGTGGAGGCTTTCAGGTACACTGAACAGCGCTTTAATTTAGGCTTGGTTACAACAGTAGATTACATTACCGCAAAAAATCAATTAACTAGAATTCAGTCAGACTTATTAAACTCAAAATATGAATATATATTTAAGATAAATATTCTGGAGTTTTACTTAGGCAAACAGTTTGAACTATAAACGAATATTCAATTATTTATATCAGAAAAAAAATGAAAAAGAAAAATTTAACAAGGTTTATTGTAATAGCCGCTGTGGCTTTAATTTTACTTGCTATAATTGGCAAGAGAGTAGGGTGGTTTGGCACAGGCATTGAAATTAAAGTTAGCACAGAAGAAGCCGCAAGACGCACTATTACTGAAATTATTACAGCCAACGGAAGAATAATGCCCGAGCTTGAGGTTAAAATAAGTCCAGATGTTTCGGGGGAAATTGTTGAACTTAAAGTCCGTGAGGGCGATGAAGTAGTTGCCGGGCAGTTACTTGCACGAATAAGACCTGACACATATATTTCAATGAGAGACAGAGCCGAAGCTGCTCTAAATAATACAAAGGCGCAACATGCCAACGCTAAGGCAAGACTAATGCAGGTGGAAGCTCAATTTGACCAAACCAAACTAAACTTTCAAAGAAGTGAAAAATTGTGGGAGCAAAAAGCAATTTCCGAAGTCGAGTTTCAAAATGCTTTATCAGCATTTCAAATTTCGATTGCAGATGTTGAAGCAGCAAAGCAAAGTGTAAAATCTGCCGAATATTCTGTAAAAAGTGCTGAGGCAGGATTAAAGGAAGCACAGGAAAACCTTCTGAAAACAAATATATTTTCACCTATGACCGGTACAGTATCGAAATTGTTGGTTGAACAGGGCGAAAGGGTTGTAGGAACAGCCCAATTTACTGGTACAGAAATGATGCGGATAGCCAACTTAAATAGAATGCAAACTTTGGTAGAAGTAAATGAAAACGACATTGTGCGCGTAAAACTTAACGACACCGCACTTATTGAAATTGATGCCTACCTTGGTGAAGAATTTAAAGGTGTTGTTACTGAAATCTCTAAAAGCGCAAACATTACAGGCCTCACAACCGATCAGGTAACTAATTTTGAAGTAAAAATTTTACTTCTCGAAGAATCATATAATCATTTAACAAGTGGAGATAATCCGAGAAAATATCCTTTCCTGCCTGGTATGTCGGCAACAGTTGAAATTCAGACTAACACAAGGCATAACGTGCTCTCAGTGCCCATACAAGCAGTAACTACAAGAATAGATACACTGAATAAAGAAAACCTTACCGCCGATGCACCTATAAAGGTAATTGTTTTTAAAGTGGACGGAAACCTTGCATTAGCCCAGGAAATTAAAACCGGTATTCAGAATAATAATTACATTGAAATTATTAATGGTTTAGATGATGGTGTTAAAGTTGTTTCAGCCCCATTCAGCGCAATTTCTCGTACTTTAAAAGATAGTACAAATGTTATTGTTGTAAAACGCGAGGATTTATATGGTACTCAATAGGTGCCCAAAAATGCTTATTTTAAATATCGAAACGTCCACAAATACATGCTCAGTTTCCCTTTCGGGGGAAACTGGCGTTGTTTTAGCATATAGAGAGAATATTGATGACAGGTCGCACTCAACGCTCCTAACGGTTTTTATAGAGGAAGTTATAAAAGAGGCAGGCATTACAGCCGACAAGTTAAGTGCGGTATCGGTAAGTATGGGGCCTGGTTCATACACCGGATTAAGAATAGGCACATCAACTGCAAAAGGCATTTGTTATGCTAAATCCATCCCTCTCATTTCCATTAATACCCTTGATATCCTTACAAAGAGTTTTATTAAAAGGTACCATCAATTACTTGAAGTTAGCAAAAACAAAATCTTACTTTGCCCAATGTTAGATGCCAGGAGAATGGAAGTATACCTCGCTATGTATAACACGGATGGCTTAAGAATAAAGGATACAGCAGCCGAAATTATAAATGAGGATACTTTCGTTGAACTACTGAAAGAAAATATTATTTATTTTTTCGGAAATGGAGTGACAAAATGCAAAGAAATAATTCACTCACCAAATGCAAAATTTATGGATGGTTTTTACCCATCAGCAAATGATATGGGAGAACTCTCGTTAAAATTGTTTCAAAAGGCAGAATTTGAAAATCTATCCCTTTTTGAACCATTTTACCTGAAGGATTTCGTTGCTAAGCAATCAAATAATTCTATAAAATAGCGGAATTCACGGTTTAGTTTAATATTTTCGGTATTAATTTTGAATTACGTAATTAAACAATTAGCATGAGACCAATAATCACTCTTATTCTAATCTCATTGCTGTTTAGCGAATCCGGAAATAGCCACAGCAAACTAACCACCAGTACCAACACTTCGTTTCAGTCAGGTGAAAAGCTAAGTTATGAGCTTTTTTTTGGTTTAATTAACGGAGGTCAGGCGATACTTTCGGTTGAAGAAAAGGAATTTGAAGGAACCAAGGTAATGCACGCTATCGCAAAAGCCCAGACCACAGGCTTGGCCAACAGGTTGTTCAGGATTTTAAATATTTATGAAAGTTTTATGAACCCTGTAACCGGGTTACCTAATAAAGCTATAAGAAACGTAAGTGAGGGACGTTACAGATTTTATGATGAGGTGCGCTATGACCGTGAAAGAAATGTAATTATTAGTCAGAGAAATGGAGAAAAGGCAGTTCCAGTGGGGATTGAAGACATGGTTTCGGGGTTTTATAACCTTAGAAGAACGCTTGCCGGAAGGAAGCTGGAACTTAACGAAATTATAGAATTCACGACCTACTTTTCAGACGAAATATACCCTTTAAAATTCAGGTTCAAAGGAACTGAGGTTATCAGAACCAGAATGGGCAGGTTCAGAACATTGGTATTTGCGCCGGTTACAGAAGTTGGAAGACTTTTTAAAACAGATGAAGACATACTTATTTGGGTTACTGACGACAGCAACTTTCTGCCCTTGAGAATGAAGGTAAATATGCTGGTAGGAACACTTAAATGTGAGCTTATTGAATATTACGGACTAAAGACTCCTTTGACACCACTACAATAAATGTTGCAATAATTTATTGGCAAAACGATTTAATTTCTTAAAATTTGATTGCTTTGTTTAATTTTGCATCCTGATTATTAAAAATTTTTTATGGCAACTACCGCAGATTTTAAAAATGGTTTGTGTATTGAATTCAATAACGATATATTCACAATTGTACAATTTCAGCATGTAAAACCGGGTAAAGGCCCTGCCTTTGTCAGAACCAAACTAAAAAGCCTAACAAACGGGAAAGTTATTGAAAACACCTTTTCTTCAGGTGTAAAGATCAATCTGGCCAGAGTTGAACGCAGACCATATCAGTATCTTTTTAAGGATGATATGGGTTTTCACTTCATGCATTCCGAAACTTTTGAACAATTGCAAATTGATGTAAAATTAATTGAGTCATCTGACCTGCTGAAAGAAGGTCAGAATGTCGAGGTGGTTTACCATGCCGATACGGAAACTGCCCTTGCCTGTGATCTTCCCCCCTTCGTTGTAATGGAAGTTACTTATACCGAGCCAGGTCTTAAGGGCGACACTGCTTCCACCTCATCGCAAAAACCTGCAACAGTCGAAACTGGTGCTGTAATTCAAGTTCCTTTGTTCGTTAATACCGGTGAAAAAATTAAAATCGATACACGAACCAGGACATATTCTGAAAGAGTAAAGTAAATTTCCGTTAGATTTTTAAATATTACTTTGAAATTTAACCTGAATTCACGGAGGAAAAGGTGGAAAACTGATTATTAAGTTTTTTGATTACCTTCGCAGTAGAAATGAAAATTTCAAAAAACCCGGCATGTTAATTCAGTCCCACTCCGAAAAGCCTAACATTTCTAAGTTTAAACTAAGCTCCCTTTTGGATATAACTCTTGCGATTAATGAAAACAGTTCTGTTCATGAATTGCTCAGTCTATACGATAAAATTCTTCGTAAGGAATTAAAAATAGGAAAGATTCTTATATTCAAACTCGCGGAAACATGGACATGTATTCTTAATTCAGGGTTTAAAAATGCTCCTGTTGACAAAATTTTTGTCGAAAACCATCTGAGTCAATTCAAGGAAATCTCATTTGTACCCTCTGACAAGAGTCAAAATTTTAATGAAATAGACATTGTTATACCTGTTACAAATAATAATAAAACCTTGGCCTATATTCTTATAGGCGATATTGACGAGGAGGGAGAAGGCGTTAGTCCGGTAATTAAACACTTGAATTACATTCAAACCATTTCAAACATTATTATTGTTGCTATTGAAAACATCAGGTTAAATGTACAGAACCTGAAACAGGCCGCTATGAAACGTGAGATGGAACTGGCTGCAAGTATTCAGGAATTGCTAATCCCGCAATCGGCTTCTCTGCCCAAAACTACTAAATTGTTTGCAACTACTTTTTACTATCCACATCATGAAGTTGGCGGGGATTATTATGATTTTATCTGGTTGAATGATCAAGAATACGGGTTTTGTATTTCTGACGTAGCCGGAAAAGGGATTTCGGCAGCATTAATCATGTCCAATTTTCAGGCCAACCTCAGAGCGCTTTTTACTTCCGATATTTCACTTTCAGAATTAATCCGGAAACTAAATGACATAATTGTGAAAAATACAAACGGTGAAAGGTTCCTCACATTGTTTCTTGCAAAATACAATATGGTTACCCGGGAATTAAGCTATATAAATGCAGCACACAATCCCCCATTGATTTATAGTGTTCAAAAAAACAAACTTGATTTTCTTTCCGGAAATTGCGTTGGAATAGGTATGCTTGATACTATACCAGAGGTAAAACCTAAGACCATTACAATTGATGGCAGGGTAAAACTATTTTGCTACACCGACGGATTATCAGAAATGCTTGGTGAAAACAATGCGGAGCTCGGCACTGCTATGGCCGAACATTCCATGTTAAACAAAAAACGAATTGATGAAAACATCTCAGAAATTATAGCCAATTATAATATTTCCGAAAACAATACCTCCATATTCGATGATATATCTATAATAGGAATCGATTTCAACCTTGACTCCTAATTTCCTGTTTAATCTCAGTACTAAGCTCGGGGATATCAGGGACAAAATCTTTCTTATTCTTAATTTGGTTTTTGTTTGCAGGAAGGTAATACAAGTCGAATGCTACCAGAATTGCAATAAAACCAAAAAAAGGTACAGCAGCTTTGTCGGTATCCAGAAAATTATTCAGAACTCCATGGACTAAATAAGTTGTAAGTCCCATGAGAAGGCCAAGTGAAAGACGTCGAATACTTTTGTTTTCTGAATTACGGTAAACTTTGATTCCGGTATAAAATACCCAGACAACAAGGGCGAGAAAAAATATGACTCCTGGAAACCCGGAGGCTACAATCGGGCCAAGATATTCGCTGTGAACATTACCCCCTTCTCCAAAATTTGTACTTATTATCGTACGATCGTACGATTTCTGAAAAGGTGCATACTTAAACATATATGTTCCAGGGCCCCAACCCATGAAGGGTTTCTCCTTAATCATTTCCACGGCTGAATTCCATCTGTTAAATCTTTCAAGATTTGAAGCATCGGTTCGTATATTGGTAATTGACTTTACATGCTCGGCAAAATTTGAAGATGATTCCTGAGTAGTTTTTTCGAGGCGATTTAGTACCTCATCTTTTAAATTCCAGGCAATAAAAGCAACAAGAATTGTAAAAAATGCAACTGTTCTAAAACGGATTTTTAACAAAATTATCAGCCAAATAAAACTGGTGATAAAAAGGCTTAACCAGGTTGCCCTTGTATATGAAAACAAGGTTGCCACCAAAAATAAACCAAGCAATATTAAGGCCACAAGCCTGATACGCTGATTATTTTTCGGAAAAGTTATAAAAGCAATTATAACAAGAATAAACATAGCCAAAGCGGCGCCATATGAAGTATGATCATTATAAAATGGCCTCACCACCCAATGAGCTGCCTTTTGATGAAAGAAACCAAATTCAGAATGACGAATTAATGTATAAAGAATTACTGCAGTAAAAGGAATTATATAAAGCCATAAAAAGCTTTTAACCATTTTAAAATCGCGGAAAATATAAACAGCCAGAAAGAAAAACACCGTTACGAACCATAGCCTTACAGTAAAATATTTGAAAGAAACAAAAGGAATAGAACTTGTAATTGAGGTAAGTAACATCCATGCAAGACTTAAAATCAATAATAAGGATACAGGATGAAAAAATATTTTCTGATGATACTCCCTCCCCGAAATAACCTTTGCAAAAAATACCAGCATAGCCAAAAAAATCATTGGCTCGGTAGGGAGCGACAGGTTCATTTCAAGCCCCGGATAAAATCTGCTTAACTGTACAGATAAGGGGGTAAAAAACACAAGCACCAAAAAATACACATCGAATTTAAAAACAAGAAGATATAAGGCCGCTAAAATAAATGGAACAAGTGCCAGATAATAAAATTCTCCGGCAATAAAAATACTGTTAACTAAAATAAATAACAGTGAAGCGGCAATGGCAAGTATATGTATATATTTCTTTGGCAAAACCAGTCTTAATTAATCAAGTTTGCTCTTTACAGTATCTATTATTAAAAAAACAAAGAACGAAAGCAGAAATCCGGAAAAAGTACCAACTACAACAATTAACCAACGAACGGGATATGACTTTCTTTCGGCCGGATATGCCTTGTCGAGCAGGAATTTAACGGGCATTTCCTTTTGATAGTTTACTCTTGCCTCATTATATATAACTTTAAATGCACTAAGATTTTCGAGTTGATTTTCAAGAATTTGACTCAGTGAAACATATGCTCCTCCATAATCGGAAATAATTTTCAGCCTGTTTTCCAGTGCCTTTGCAGCAGACCTGTCATTTCTGAGCAATGCATTGGCATGTGCCTGGTGATAAGCCTCAGCCTGTGAAATATAATCAATAACACCTAGCCCTCGAATAATATTCAATGAATCTTCAATTGCGCTAATCTCCTGTTTCAGGCTTAATAATTCACTTCCAACAATTTCGTAAGCTATTTTCGCTCTTTGCCGTTGCAAATTGTGCATTGTTGAATCAAGTAAAGCAGCAATATCATTAGCAATATTTGCTGCCATCACCGGGTCTTTATCCAATACTTCTATAATTACAGCCATATATTCAGTTTTCCGGAAGGAAACATTTTTACGATAAGTATCAAATACTTTTGTAAATGAAAATTCCGACTCCGAACTTATACCATAATGATTTATTAAATCGTATTTCTCAATAATTCCCAATTTGATGGAATCTGCGTTAAGCATTTGCAAAATTTACTCTACGTCCTCTTCGCTTCCAAAAGCCATAGGATCGGCCGCCTGAGTTGATTCAGATAGCAAGGAGCGCGAAACGGAATGAACTGCAGCAGGAAAAAATATTACAGACGATTTAAACATTGTGGTTATCATCAACGATGCAATTACCGATGCTATCGCAGCTATAGCTGTAAGAATAATTAAAATGTATTTTCTTTTGTATAAGTACAGAACCAAATCAAATGATTCAAAAAAATTTTCAGTTTGCAAATTTTTTTTCATAACGGGAAATGAATTAAATAAAATTTCAGACAGGAAAATTACTTAAGAAAATTAACAGGTTTATTAACAAAGTTAATTAATAATATGTAATCCCCATATACTTTCCGGCCTTAACAATAGGAAATTATATCAACAACAAGTTTGTTGCTTTATCATTTAAAACAATTAAAATAATGAAATTTTTGGCTTAAAAGTTATCCGAAAATAACAAGTTGATAATTTTTCTTGCCTTTCTGAATTAGAAGGAACTGCTCGTTAATAAGCATATCAGGACTAATTACAATCTCTAAATTTTCAACCCTTTTCTTATTCAGGCTAACGCCTCCTCCGGCAACATTTCTCCTCAGGTCTCCCTTTGAGGGAAAAGTAGCTACGTGTTCGGTAAGAAAATCAATAAGTTTAATTTCCTGTTGAAGAAGGTTTTTATTTACCCGAAAAGTTTGAACTCCATCAAATACTGAAAGAAAAGTTTCCGCGTCAAGTCTGGACAATGTCTCGGTTGTTCCTTTCCCAAAAAGAATCTCCGAGGCCTCCAGGGCAACTTCATAATCTTCTTTTGAATGTACCATAACAGTTACTTCCCTTGCAAGGGTTTTTTGCAATATCCGTTCGTGTGGCTTCCCTCTATGCTCAGTTTCGAGAGTTTCGATTTCGGATTTGGATAAAAAAGTAAAAATTCTGATGTACTTTTCAGCATCAATGTCGGACACGTTGAGCCAGAACTGATAAAATTTATAGGGAGATGTAAACAGCGGGTTGAGCCAAACATTTCCTGTTTCAGTTTTCCCGAATTTGGTCCCATCAGCTTTAGTAATTAAAGGACAGGTAAGGGCAAAAGCCTCGCCTCCTGTTTTTCTTCTAATCAATTCAGTGCCGGTAACAATGTTCCCCCATTGATCGGAGCCTCCCATTTGAAGTTTACAATTCTGGTTCTGGTACAAGTGCAGAAAATCATATCCCTGAACCAATTGGTAAGAAAATTCGGTAAATGACAAGCCTGTTTCAAGTCTTTTTTGCACCGCATCCTTCGACAGCATATAGCTTACCGAAATATGTTTCCCCACATCCCTTATAAAATCAAGAAAACTGAATTCTTTCATCCAGTCGTAGTTATTAACCATAACTGCACTGTTGGGAGCATTTCCAAAATCAAGGAAGCCGGACAATTGCTTATTAAGCATATACTGATTATGCTTTATAGTTCCCTCAGAAATAAGCGTTCGTTCCTCAGTTTTGCCGGAGGGATCGCCAATCATACCCGTGGCACCTCCAAGAAGAATTATAGGCTTATGCCCCGCCAACTGTAAATGTCTGAGCAACATAACCGAAACCAGATGTCCTATGTGCAGTGATTCAGCAGTAGGGTCGATTCCCACATAGGCCGTTGTCATTTCCTTTTTTAATTGCTCTTCGGTACCGGGCATAATATCATGAATCATACCCCTCCACTTTAACTCCTCAACAAAATTCATAGCTTTTGATTATTAAAACAGCCCTCAAAGATAGTAAAACCGAATAGAAGGATTACTCTTGCGGCTGGTTTTTCAGTTTGTCGGAACTGTTGCTTAAATTGCCCTCGGCGACTAAGGGGAAAATAGCAGGTAAAATTTTTGAAACCGGATTATACAATATTGATTCATTAATCTTGTCATGTGGTAAAAATGAAGCTCTTGCATCTATCGCATTTAAAAACACTAATAACAGGCTAATTATTACAAGGCCTTTAATCAATCCGCAAAAACCTCCAAGAATTTTTATTAGCCAGCCTAAAGCTATTGCCGAAAATAATTTGTCTGCTACTTTAGCTACAAGATGTACTCCGATAGCAATAAATACAAAGGTCACAACAAAAGCTAACAATCCCATCCAGAATTCAGACAGGCTAAAAATTTCGGCGAGTTGTTTGCCTGCAAAATCAGAAAATTTTATAGCGCCCCAAATTCCTGCTATAAGAGCAAGTACTGAGGCCAATTCAATAAACAAACCCCTTATAAATCCTCTAATCAGAAAAATCAAAAGCAACAGAATTAAAACAATATCCAAATAATTCATGGTAACAGAATAAAAACCTAAGCATTAGAGTGCAAAATATCAAAAATCCGGAAAATGACAAAAGTTTTCCTTATATTGAATTTATTGTTGAAAATTAACAGCCTCCGATTTAAAAGTTTCCCATTCTATCCATGATTCTTTTGGAATAAAATCTGCAGGGATTTTAAATGACAATACTGCCAGCACCCTTTCTTCTAGGTTTGGATGTGATGATAGTAGTTCAAAATGCTCGTGCATCTCAGCATTATCCTCTTTTTCCAATCTTCTGAAGACTGTAGCAAGAGTGCGTGGTTCTATACCACTCTTTAAAAGAAGATTACTTGCGAATAAATCTGCTTCTGTCTCTTGTCGCCTGTTATAACCTGAAGAAAGGAGGGTAGCGGCTATTTCGCCGGTAACAAAAGGATCGTTCGATTTAAGTAAATCAAGTCCAACATCTTTAATTAACCGTGTAATAACATGTCGCTTTTCAATATGCCCAATTTCATGAGAAATAATAGCAATAAGTTCTTCCCCGCTTTCGCAGAAATCTACAAGACCTGTTGTAATAATTATAAACCCGCCCGGCAATGCAAACGCGTTTATCATTTCATTATCAACTAGTACAATTTCGTATTGATATTTTGCATCTTCAAGCGCATTCTCCAGTTTTTGACCTGTTAACAATAAAACCGAATCAATGTAATTGTTTTCCACTTTACTAAAACCGTCCATATTTAAAATCATATTTCTATAAACTTCCCCTATGGATTGCTCTTTTTCAATGGACAACAAAACAGGTCGCTCAGGTAACTTTATAAAAAAGGCAAAAGCAGCCCACAAAAGGCCGCCAATGCCTATTAAAATAAATAGTTCAAATATTATTTTCTTCATACAATTACATTTTGGGAGGCAAATTTACGGGATGGCTTTTGGTTTCGGCCTTTTTACGGTAAACCAGAATGTACGCAATTCTTCCGAAAAAAACGAGGTAATAAAACCGTCCCTGATGAGCTCTTATAGCGCCAATAATGCTGAAAATAAAATATAGGATATTAAAAACACCTGCTGTAATTGCAAGTCCCCAAAAAACATTTGTAAAGGGTAAATTGTCTAAAAGGTTTATTATTGTCCAGATTACCATGTAACTGTTTAGTAATGATACCGGAATTTGCGAATATAAACTTTGCAATGAATGAAATCTGACAAATAAACCTTTTGATCGGTTCACAAAATAATAAACAACCGATGCAATAATATTAACAACTGGTAAGGGTAATCCGAGAGCAGTAGCTGCAAACATCATGAGATAAGCCCCGCTGGCATCTTCTTTTTCCCTACTGGTAAGTTCATTAGGCTGAGGTAAAGGGTAAAATTCCATAACTTTTTAAATAAAATTTAAACTTCATCAGGTAATTCGTTACCTGTAAACGGAGAGTACTTGTCAGTTAAATACTGCATATAAATTCTAACACGTTTATTCCAGCGCATTTGGCCAACAACCCAATCATGAAATCCGGCAGGATATTTAGCTGTAAATAATACAATCAACCATGCAAGGAAAACCAAAATACCAACAAAAATTCCCCTGAAGAAAAGAATAAAACCATGAGGAAGGTAAACATATAAAGCACCAAACAACAATCTTACAATTACCAGCCCCCTGCTAATTTTTTCAGGATATTCTACCTCGAATTGAGTATATTCATCTGTGCCGTTGATTCCGAAAGATGGATAACCATCCGAAACATTTGTAAGTCTTGCCTGCAGGCGAAGGTTCCATCTGTGGAGACCAACCTGAAATTCAAACATGCTTATCGGATATTTACCTGTAAACAAAATAATCCAGAAAGCGATGAAATGCAAAATAGCACCCCAGAGTCTCACGAAAAACAATATAAAGAAATGCGGGAGAACGATGTAGAAAAACCCTAAAAAGGCTCTCACAATTAACTCCACACGGGAGTATCTTTCCTGAAGTTGTACTTTTAATTTCATTTAACAGAATTTAAGTTTAACTATAATGAAAGTTAGGTAAAGTTTATCAAGTTACAAAAAAAATTTTATCCAGTAAGCGCAAACCAAATCAATTCGATATAATAAAATCGACATGATTCATAAACCATATTTACCGTATAAACTGAACAATAAATAAAAAAAATGCACTACTTTTGCGCCAAATTATTGGCCCTATAGTTCAATGGATAGAACGGAGGTTTCCTAAACCTTAAATCCAGGTTCGATTCCTGGTGGGGCTACAAAAACAACCCTTTAAGTTATTGTACTTAAAGGGTTTAACTTTTTTTGCACCCCTGAATTGTACCCGTTTTGTCAATTAAAGTTTTCGCCTGACTCCATTTCGCAAATGCATGTTGGGTAAAAACGACTTTATTGATTTGGTTAACTGTCCTCTCAGCAGGGAAGATTATATTCGGTTACTTAACCAAAAAGGATTGCTTGATTAATCTGATTTATCCATTTTTCATGAGCAGTACTATTTCCCAAAACTGCAACTCATCAGTTGTTTATACTTCAACAGTCTTATTTTCAATTAAATTTGTATTTTTAAATATTCATTAACGGAGTATCAACGATAACGCTTCGGCTTATTACTATCCAGAATATTTTACGGGATGGTTATTAAACGACACAAAAGTGAGGTATTATTAATTAGATTCTATTAACGCACTGCATGAGCGTAGAACAAAAACGACAACTGAACCAACAACTTTGGAACATTGCCAACACCCTACGTGGGAAAATGGATGCCGATGAATTCCGTGATTACATTCTCGGCTTCATTTTTTATAAATATTTGTCGGAGAAGATGGAGTTATATGCAAATGACATTCTGAAGGAAGATAAAATAAAATATTTGGATATACCTGAAGATACCGCCAAAGGGCAGGAATACTTTGAAGCCATTAAGGGAAAAACACTGGAAAAACTGGGGCATTTCCTGAAACCATCAGAAATTATTGTAAT
>BBPF01001965.1_pt1 | contig 38320 bp, 31 predicted proteins | sample 1343921 | NCBI WGS metagenome assembly BBPF01 (sample SAMD00019090, study PRJDB2971) | groundwater metagenome | isolation source: The Cedars highly-alkaline
TCTTATTTGAAACCACGTACATAGCAGCGCCCGACAAAACATAAGAAGGCCGCACCAGCAAAGGGAAACCCAAATTATCGGCAAACAAAAGAATTTCATCCATTGAAGTAAGTTCCTTCCATCTGGGTTGATCAACGCCAAGTTTGTCCATTATGGAACTGAATTTGTGCCTGTCTTCAGCCTTATCAATTGAAACCGCCGAAGTGCCTAATATTGGAACCCCTGCTTCATGTAGCCTGATTGCCAGATTATTCGGAATTTGACCGCCCATTGAAACAATTACACCTTTTGGGGCTTCCAGTTCAATTATATCCAAAACTCTTTCGTAAGTTAATTCGTCAAAATAGAGCTTGTCACAAATATCGTAATCAGTACTTATGGTTTCGGGGTTATAGTTAATCATAACAGACCTGTAACCGCTTTTACTCAAAGCCAGCAGGGAGTTTACGCTGCACCAATCAAATTCGACGCTGCTACCAATTCGGTAGGCTCCCGATCCAAGCACAATAACCGATTTATCATCCCTTTCGAATGCAACATCATGCTCCATTCCATTGTAAGTGAGATAAAGGTAGTTGGTTTCAGCCGGATACTCTGCCGCTAAAGTGTCTATTTGTTTTACATAGGGTACAATACCCGCATTAATTCGATATTTTCTAATCAGCAATGAATAGTCGGTAGTATCTTTTTCGTTATTTCTGCAAAGTGCCCTTGATATTTGAAAATCAGAAAATCCCATTTTCTTTGCCTGAATTAGTTTTTCCAAAGAAATTTCTGCAATTTCCGAAAATGAGGAGAAAAGATGGTGAATTTCTGTAATATTTTTGAGTTTATTCAAAAACCATTTGTCAATTTTCGTAATTTGATGAATTTCTTCAACTGAGAAATTTCGCTGTAAAGCTTCTGAAATTACAAAAATCCGCATGTCGGTTGGGTTTTGCAATTCTTCGGTTATTTCTTGTTTGCTCGACATCTCCATATCCTTATTCTCAACAAAACCGTGCATTCCCTGACCAATCATCCTGAGTCCCTTTTGAATAGCTTCCTCAAAAGTTCTACCAATCGCCATAACTTCCCCAATGCTTTTCATGCTGCTACCTATAATTTTTGAAACTCCTTTGAACTTGGCCAGGTCCCAGCGTGGAATTTTTACAACAACATAATCGAGGGCGGGTTCAAAAAATGCGGTAGTAGTTTTGGTCACTGAATTTTTTAATTCGTGTAAACCATAGCCCAAACCAAGTTTTGCAGCCACAAATGCCAGAGGATAGCCGGTGGCTTTAGAAGCCAGGGCGCTGGAACGTGACAAACGAGCGTTAACTTCAATTACTCTATAATCTTCTGAATGCGGGTCCAGGGCATATTGTACATTGCATTCTCCTACAATTCCAAGATGCCTGACTATTTTTATGCTTATCTCTCTAAGTTTATGGTATTCAGTGTTTGAAAGAGTCTGTGATGGAGCAACAACAATACTTTCACCGGTATGAATTCCAAGTGGATCAAAATTCTCCATGTTACAAACCGCTAAACAATTGTCATAACAATCACGAAGCATTTCATATTCAATCTCTTTCCATCCCTTAAGAGATTTTTCCACAAGAATTTGATTTGAAAATGAAAAGGCCTTTGTGGCAAGCACATCGAGTTCTGCCTCGTTATTACAAAACCCGCTTCCCAATCCTCCAAGAGCAAAACCTGCCCTTATTATTACCGGAAAGTTTATTTCCAATGCTGCTTTGCGAGCATCTTCAAGATTATTTACAGCTTTGCTAATTATAGAAAGCACGTTAATTTCATTCAGTTTTTGGACAAAAATCTCACGGTCTTCGGTAGCAATTATTGAATCAACAGGAGTACCAAGTACACGGATGTCATATTTTTCAAATACGCCATTTTTATACAATTCCACACCGCAATTCAGGGCTGTTTGTCCGCCAAAGGCAAGCATGACAGCATCGGGTTTCTCTTTAATAATAACCTGTTCGGCGAAATAAGGGGTTATAGGCAAAAAGTAAATTTTATTGGCCATTCCCTCGGAGGTTTGAACAGTAGCGATATTCGGGTTAATAAGTATGGTAAAAACACCTTCTTCCCTGAGCGCTTTTAAGGCTTGTGAACCTGAAAAATCAAACTCCCCTGCTTCACCAATTTTCAGCGCGCCCGAACCAAGAAGCAGAACTTTTTTAAATTTTCTGTTTTTCACTTTCCTGAATTTTCAATTAATTTGATAAAATCATCAAACAAAAAAGCGGTATCAGTTGGTCCGCTGGAGGCTTCAGGATGAAATTGTGCGGCGAAAAAAGGTTTTGTTTTGTGCCTGATACCCTCATTGGTTCCATCGTTTACATTGATGAATAATTCTTCCCAGTCGCTGTTAAGGCTGGTTGCGTTAGTAGCATATCCATGATTTTGTGATGTAATAAAGCATCTGTTTGTGCCTTTAAGGATAACAGGCTGATTGTGACTTCTATGACCATATTTTAATTTGTAGGTTGCACCACCTGCTGCAAGCGCCAGTAGTTGATTTCCAAGGCAAATTCCAAAAATCGGTTTATCCTGCTCAAGTGCTCTTTTTAAATATTCTATTGTTTGGGTGCAATGCATGGGATTTCCTGGGCCGTTTGTAATAATCAACCCATCGTACTGCTCGTTTAAGAAATTATAATCCCAGGGCACACGGATAATACTTGTATCCTTTTTCAGTAAATACCTGATTATATTGAACTTTACACCACAATCCACCAAAATGATTTTATATTTTCCGCTGCCATACTTTATTATTTCTCTGGTACTTACCAAATTAACCAGATTATTAAAACCGGGAGTCTTATAATTGATATCCTTGGCATTGATTATAATTTTCCCCTGCATGGTTCCTTTTTCTCTGAGGTGCTTTGTTAAGGCTCGTGTATCAATTCCTGACAGTGCCGGAATCTTATTTTCAATTAGCCATTGGGAAAGATTTTTCCATGAATTCCAGTGTGAGTTTTGTAAAGAATACTCTGTAACAATAAGGCCTGTAATTTGTATGGAATCTGATTCAAAGTAACGAACCAATCCATTTTCATTTTCATTGGAAGGAACCCCATAATTACCAATAAGAGGATAGGTAAGAACAAGAATTTGCCCTTTGTATGACGGGTCTGTCAGGCTTTCGGGATAACCTGCCATGGCAGTGTTAAATACCACTTCGCCCGTAACAGATAAATTATAACCAAAGGAAACACCGTGAAATTCGGAACCATCTTCCAGCACAAGTACTGCTTTTTTTAATTCATCGTGCGGCATTTGTTCCCTTAACATTTATTCAATATGTATCAGGTTAATAATAATCAAAAATATTATTTTACAGCATTTTACAAGCTTTAAATCATTAAAAGATATTAACAAATTTAATTTTCATACTGATTTATGCTTATTAATTTCTGATTAAGATCTACCATCAATGTAGAAATCAAATTCTGAAATGAACTTTTACATCAAGTCCTTTTTTAAGTAATTTTAATCTGAAATAATAAGTATTTTATTGCAAGCAAATTATTCGGACTTTTGTCGAGCTTAAATCAATTCAACAAATCATGAGTATGTTAAAAATCCTGACTACAACTCAAATCCGCATGGCCGATGAATTTACCATTCAGCATAAACCAATAAGTTCTTTAAATTTAATGGAACTTGCATCAAAAAAACTTTACTTATGGATAGGTGATTACATTAATATTAATCGGCCTGTTTATATTTTTACAGGACCAGGCAACAACGGCGGCGATGGATTGGCCCTGGCCCGTATGTTACTCGAAAACGGCTATTTAGTAGAAGTTTTTATGTTGAATATTTCCAATTCATTGTCCAGGGATGCAGAAATAAATCTGCAAAGATTTTCGCAAATAGGTAAGTCGAAAATCTCCAAAATTCTAAACGAAAATCAATTTCCGGTCATTCCTAAAGGATCATTGATTGTGGATGCGCTTTTTGGCTCCGGTTTAAAAAAACCGCTTGATGGACTGGCCTTGCGCCTGGTTAATTATTTGAACTCAACCGATGAAGAGATTCTTGCTATCGATATTCCTTCGGGATTATTTGGCGAAGATAACCGCGATAATCTGCCTGGTGGAATTATATGTGCAACAAATACCCTTACTTTTCAATTTCCGAAACTCGCCTTTTTCTTCGCCGAAAATCGCAATTTTACCGGAGAATGGCATGTGCTGGATATAGGATTACATAAAGAGTTTATAAGCAAAGTTGAAACTGATTGGTATTACTGTTCAAAACCTGAAGTTGCAGGCTTGATTAAAAAACGCAAAAAATTTGACCACAAGGGTATATTTGGTCATGCATTATTGCTTAGCGGAAGCAAAGGGAAAACCGGCGCTGCAATTTTGTCGGCTCTGGCTTGTTTAAAATCCGGTTGCGGACTTGTTACTGCCCATATTCCGGCATCAGCTTACGAAATATTGCAGGTCGCCATTCCCGAAGTTATGTGCAGCGTTGATTCTAATAAAAACCTAATCGGCAATTTGCCCGAATTATCAGGATTTGATGCTATTGGCATTGGTCCGGGAATAGGAACACATCAAAAAACTGCAAGTTTGCTGAAAAAACTACTACTAACAATCAGAAAGCCCTTGGTAATTGATGCCGACGGAATAAATATTCTTGCAGAAAACAAAGATTTAGTAAATTTAATTCCTGAAAACACAATATTAACTCCACATCCTGGTGAATTTGACAGGCTTGCAGGAAAATCTCAAAACGGTTATGAAAGATTTTTAAAACAAATTGATTTTGCCAAACACTATAAAATAACAGTTGTTCTAAAGGGTGCATTTACATCAATTGCCACGCCCAACGGTAAAGTTTATTTTAACACAACTGGTAACAACGGCATGGCTACAGCAGGCAGCGGAGATGTTTTAACCGGAATTATTTTATCTTTGCTGGCCCAGGATTATACACCTGTTAATGCTGCAATTACAGGAGTTTACCTGCATGGTCTTGCAGGCGATATTGCCCTCGAAATAGAATCGCATGAATCTTTAATTGCTGGAAATATCATAGAACATATTGGTTTTGCGTTTAAAGACTTATCAGTCTAGTTTTTTGAAAATTCTATATTTGCAATTTATTAATATATCATATGAAATACAACTTTTTAATTCTGACAGGGTTGGTACTTTTAATTTCCGGATGTTCGACCGTGAAAAAAAATTCAACAACCAAAGCATTTCCTGTATCAGATTTCCCCGGTGAAAAGGAATTCACGGTAGTATATAATCTGCCACGAACTACAGTTCAATTCGAAATTGAAACTACCAGAATGGTTACCCGAAGAGGGCCTTTTTTTCAATATGCCGAAAAATATCTTGGTATTACTGAAGTACCAACAGTTGATTCAAAGAGCTGGCATATTTCGGGAGTAAGCATAACTACATCGCAGGAGGCCGATCCTGAAAAATATTTTGTTTTGACTGCCCAAAATAATCATTCATTTGCCTATTTAAATCTGGCGAAAGCAGGATTTATTCTTCCTGTTCACCAACCACAGATAAATACCCGTACTGCCAGGTTTCAAGCACCACAGTATGAACCTGAAGCCCCTGTTTTTACAGATTTGAGTGTTAACAGAGTTGTTGCACAAGAAACAAGACCTTCCCTGAGGCTTGTTCAGCAGGACACTGCCTTTGTTTCAATTCCCATACTGAGTAGGGCAATGGTAAGAAAAAGTGAGGAAGAAAAAGCCAAAGAGGCGGCAGATTTTATAATCGAAATCAGAAAAAACAGGTTTAATCTTATTTCGGGTGATATTGATATTTTCCCTGATGGAATGGCAATGGAAACTATACTCAATGAATACAGGAAACTTGAAGAGAACTATCTTGCGCTTTTTACAGGCAAAACCTTTAAAGAGGTAATCAAACACGTATTTGAATTCATTCCTGCCGGAAATAAGGATATTGAAAGTTATGTACTCTTTAGGTTTGCTGAAAATAAGGGGATTCTTCCTACGAATGACATAAGCGGGCGACCCATTATCATTGAAATTACAAAGGAGAATATAACGGCAGCATTAGACAAACTATTTGCACCAGCAAATAATACAGTGAACGAAAACAGGATTTATTACCGTGTACCCGATGTTGCAACTATAAAGCTATTCGACGAAAGGTCTGTTATTGCAGAAACCCGCGTTCATATTTCTCAGTTTGGTAAAACACTTTCGATACCTGCTAATTTCAATTGGGAATAATTTGAGTAAACCAAGCCTATCAAATTTACCTGCTTGCAATAGCGCTTTTAAAGGTCTTTTGAAATTCTTCATATGAAACACGCTTATAGTGGTTCCCACTTATGAATTTTAAAACCGGTTCAATAACTTCGGCATTCATAAACCCTGGCACTACAGTAATAAGCTTAAAATCCTCAGATAAATAAACTATTGAGGGATAAGACATTTGGCCCTGCAAAAGGGCAATGGCAAGTTGGTGAGCCGACCGTCGTCCTGCGCCTTCATTAATAAAAGTGTAGCCCATAAAATAGATTGGGTCCGTGGATTCGCTATTTAACTTTACAGGGTAGAAATTTTCATTCAAATAATCTGCAATATAAGGATGGCTAAATGTTTCAGCGTCCATTTTCTTGCACCAACCACACCAATCGGTATAAACATCTATAAATATTTTCTTTGGGTTTTTTTTCGAAAGTTCTACAACTTCCTCAAATGTGTACCAATTTACTTTACCAGAATTTTGTGAAAATGCAAAAAAAGGCAAGATGATAATTATTGACAGCGAAAAGATAATCTTTTTCATATGGAATTTTTAAAAAGTGTAAAATTTGAAAATATTTTCTTAAAAACGAAAGTTAAGGCCAATTTGTTTTATATTTATATATATATTTATTTGTATTTATGAATGTGTAAAAATACTAATTTTTAATTCTAAAAAAAATCACTGCAATCCGGTAATTTTGTAATAAATTCATGATGTTTACAATTAAAGCTATTTTAGCAAGACTTCTTTAATTAAAGAAAAATCGCTGTAACGGCGGCATTTTTTGTTTAATTTTTTTTCTGCATAAAAAAAGTAAAAGCCCGTGAGGCTTGAGCAATTGGACAAAGGAAAGATGTTTTGCCGGACTTTGTTAAAAAAATAAAAATAAATAAACACTAAACCTAAATTCAAATTTTCAGCAACATTTTTAACAAATCAAAGTTCCTGTATTCAAGAACACAGCATTAATTATCCCTCTTCCGGTTATTTAAAATGAAAATTTTTTCACAACTTTATCATACATTTAAATAATTCGTGCAGATAAAAAATTAAACAATTAAAATCATTAACAATGAGCGAAATCAAAAATTTAAAACCTGAGATGGTTTGGAAAAACTTTTATGATATCACACAAATACCGCGTGTATCGAAAAGGGAGCAGAGAATTATTGAATACATGAGAAATTTTGGTGAAAAATTAGGTCTGAAAACAATAGTGGATGAGGTTGGTAACGTAATTATTAAAAAACCTGCTACTAAAGGCTTGGAAAACCGGTCCGGTATTATCCTTCAGGGACATCTTGATATGGTTCCCCAGAAAAACAGTGGTGTTTTGCACGATTTTGACAAGGATCCCATTAATGCATTTATTGACGGGGATTGGGTTAAAGCAAAAGAAACCACGCTTGGAGCCGATAATGGTATGGGTGTAGCTATCGCGATGGCCGTGCTGCAATCAAATAATTTGGTGCATGGACCAATTGAGGTACTTTTGACTATTGACGAAGAGGCTGGTATGACCGGGGCCAACAACCTGAAAGCAGGATTACTGGACGGAGATATTTTAATCAATCTTGACTCTGAAGATGAAGGAGAGCTATTTGTTGGCTGTGCAGGAGGTATTAACGCAAATATTTATTATACTTATACAGAAGTTCCGGTTACCGGAAATGTAAATTCTTATATTTTAAAAATAAGCGGATTAAAAGGTGGGCACTCTGGGCTTGATATTAATTTGGGCAGGGGGAATGCCAATAAACTTTTAATACGTTTCTTGAAACATGCAGTTAAAAATTTGGGACTCCGACTTACCTCAATCGATGGTGGAGGTATGAGAAACGCTATACCACGTGAAATAGTTGCTACAGTTGTTGTTGCACAAGATAAGGAAAAGGAATTTTTAAAAAGTATTGATTTGTACGAAAAAATTTTCAAGAAAGAATTGTCAATTTCAGAACCCGATTTGTCGTTCAATTGTGTACCAACTTCAATGCCAAATTATTTCATAGATGAAATATCTCAGAATAATCTTATTTCAGGAGTATATGCATGTCCAAACGGTGTTTACAGAATGAGCGATACAATGCAAGGCCTGGTTGAAACATCAATAAACCTTGCAAGTGTGAAATCGGAGAATGGAAAAATTTTTGTTCAATGCTTGCTAAGAAGTTCTGTTGACTCGGCAAAGGAAGATTTGGTTCAAATGGTTGAAAGTGTATTTAAACTAGCCAATGCAGAAATATCATTCAATGGCGCATATCCTGGATGGAAACCCGAATTAAATTCCGCAATCCTGAAAACCATGCAAAAGGTTTACCAGAATATGTTTGGTCGTATTCCGGAAATAAAAGCCATACATGCAGGTCTTGAATGCGGAATTCTGGGTGGAGTATATCCCAATTTCGATATGATTTCGGTTGGGCCGACAATTAAATTTCCGCATTCTCCTGATGAAAAAGTTCATATTGAATCAGTTCAGAAATTCTGGGACTTTTTAACTGAAACACTAAAAAACGCACCTTTGAAATAGTTCTGAAGGTTTGTAAAGTGCAATATATAAAGTACAAACTATGAAATTAAAGTTGTTACATCCTTCAGAAGAAATTACAAAACGCTGCAATCAGCATAATTTTGGTCTAAAATAATTTAGCCGGTGCTTTGCCCCGGCTAAATTTATTAAAAGAGATTTCAAAAACTAAGTTTTTTCTTGGAATAACCTATATAAATATAGCTACACTATCATTTAATACGGAGAACTATCAGAATTTAAAATCGGCTCCAAGAGCAATAACCATAGCGGAACGGTTATATTCTTCCTGAAAGGTTCCAAATGCCTTAACATGACCTTCGTAGAAAGTATTCATAAAACCAATGTTAATTCCAAGATTTTCATTAAGTTTATAACGACCTCCAAGCCCAATGGAATTAGTGCTTAAGCTATGGCTAAAGTCGCTTTGGTAGAATTCGTTTACTCCGGTTTGTGTGCGCAGGTATCCGGCACTTACAAGAAATCTGTCATTCAGTGAATATTCAACACCAAATGAGGCCTCCCAGAAATTATTATCAATAACCTCCTTGTTATCAACTAATACACCTGCTATTTTTTTGCCATAGTTGGCGCTTCTGTCAAAATATAAATTATACCCGCCGGACAAGGTTAATCTATCAATTGGCTTAAATGAAACGCCTAAAGTAATAGTAGCAGGCATGTCACTTGGGGTTTCGTCCCCGTCGGGATATAGGCCAACGTCATCTACCAGAGTCTCATTCGTTAAAGTAATTTGGGCTTTATGCTCATATTTCACAGCAACAACCAAATTATTTCGGTTATTGTATGTAAAGCCAATAACCGGTGCAAATCCCGTTCCTGTTTGCTTTGCATCTAATTCTTTATTTGCAGTTAACAAGGCATTAGCAGACATGGCACCTGCATTAGCAGTAAACACAGGGGCTGCAGCTCCCAGAATTGTTTGTGCCTGAAGTATATTTATGCCAGTATGACTTTGCCCGGCAGCAGTTATTAAGCCCTGAATTTGAGTAATCTGTAGTGCTGTTAATCCAACAGCAGTTCCATTAGCAAGCAAAGTAGCTCCTCCACCACCGGTGATAATTGGTTGTAAACCTGCAAAGAATGAATTAGCTCCAGTTGCCCAACCTGTCAATGTAGTTGCAGCTGCGGTGAAAAACACAGGTGCCGACCACAAATTTGCCCCATTGTAAATTGCTCCAAATGCAGGTTGATTAGGGTTAATCATTACATGTCTCATAAATCCCTTATATGTATTCTGAGCGTTTAAGTACCGCAGACCAAGGCTGACAGAAATATTTTCAGTAATAAGGTATGATGCATTCAACTGAAAACCCCAGATTATTGAAGCTCCATCAAATTCGGTATGGGCAGCATATCTGGTGGTTGATATTCCGGCTGTTGAAAGCATGCCCGGAAGTACAGAAACCTGCTGCTCAAAGGATGGTAAACCTTCTTCAAAAAAAGCGCTGCCACCGCCACCTACTGGATTTAACCCAAATGACAATGCAAGGTTATTCCTTTTGTAAACCGCATAAAATGTTGGAAATATTGGTGCAGTAACAGTTCCAATAAATTCATTGCGGTTCATATTTGGAAAAGTACTTTTTATATTACGTTCCTGAGTAATATACTGATTACTCAGGGAAAGATAAAAGCCATCCTCAAGAAAAGCCAAACCTGCAGGATTATAAAAAGTTGCATCAATACCAAGAGATGCATTGCTGGCCGGATTCCTTATAAACGAAGCGCTTTGATTGGTATTTGTAACCAATCCGCCTGAAGTGGCAGTTTCTGCTAACAGGCAAACAATTGCAATTGCCAATAATAATTTTTTCATAGGTTAATTAGTTTTAAGTTAGTTCGGCAATTTATGTAAATATACTTACTTATCCAAATATGCTTTCGAATGAATTCCAGGACTGTGTTCTAGTAATCTGTTAACTAAACCTTTACGCTGATTTCTGAAAAGAATAAATAATTGATATACTCACCGATCAATATTAACATCCAGGCCAATAGCAAAAACGGCAGAGCTGCGGCTATATCTTTCTGTAAAAAGTATATCACCCTCAATATTTTCTCCATATTTGATACTCTTTTCATTTTTATCAAAAATTGTAATCATAGCTCCGACATTAAATTTAACATTTCGATTTAGGGCATAACTTGTTCCCAAACCAAATGAATTAGATGAAAGGTGGTGGTTAAAATCTGTTTGGAAATTACTATTTACACCGCTTTGTCCACGTAAAAAACCTGCACTAAAAAATATGTCGTCGTCAATTTCATATTCGAAACCAAGGGCAAGTTCAAAATAATTTCGGTCAATAATTTCTGAGTTTTTAAAAAATACGGGGGTCAGTTCGGGAAAGGCAGTTCTGGTTTTAATCCGACCATAATTGGCCTGCCTGTCGAAGAAATAATTTCCGGATATGGCAAGTGTCAGGTCACGAAGAATTTTATATGTGGCTCCCAGTGAAATGGTTGCCGGGAAATCGGTTTCTGATTTTTCCAAAACGGGGAAGGCTTTGGTTTCATCAATTATTGTTTCATTGGTCAATTTCAGCCTGGTTTCATATTCGAATCTTAAGCTCACATTCAATTCTTCGGATGGCGAAAAGTGTAAACCAATTATAGGGGTAATTCCCCATAAGTATTGCAATGTATTTAACTCCTTGTCGGCTGTTGTTTCTGAATAGGTCAAATCGCCAATATTTTCAAAGAAGTTTGTAGCCTTAATGAACCCTCCGGCCGGATTACCAACAGGATGTTCAGGATTTATAACCAGATTCCGGAAAAATCCATTAAAAGAATTATTTGCAAAAACATAACGGACACCGCCAAAAACTCCTAAAACATCAGAAACCTTATAACTCAAACCCAATTGAAGACCCTTCGAAAAACATTTCAACTTTATAGGCTGTTGTATTAATTCCCATCGCGGTAAGCATTCCGGGAATTGCTGAAGCCGCAGTTTCCAATCCCGGCAATCCGTTTTTAAATGTAGCCCTGCCCCACCCTCCAACTTGTATAAATGCAGCAGATATGGCAAATTTTTCGCGGTTAAAAACAGCAAAAATACCCGGTACATAAGGAGAAAAAACTCTACCCTGGAAATAACCATTGTTGAGTGCTGGAAATTCATTTTCTATTTTACGATATTGATAAATTGTTTGATTATTCAGTGAAAAATGAAATCCTTCTTCCATAAAGGCAAGACCGGCAGGATTGTAATAAACAGCATCAAGCGCTAAAGATGCATTACGGGCTGGCATTCGAATAAATGAAGCACTATGATTTGAATTTGATACAATACCGCTTGCAATGGAAAACCCATTGAATAGAACCAAAGCGAGGAATTTCGCTGCCAGTTTTTTCATATAATATTTTTTTTGAACAAGTTTAGCATTAATGAAATTACTAAAGTCATGGCTTTATAAACCGTTAAAACAGGTTATTATTAACAATTCAGCCAGCAGTTCTGCCGGACCAACTTGTTTTTTCATTTTTATTTAAACCAGAAAATAATTAACCTCCAATAATTTACATTCCAAAATGTTATCAAAATTATAAGAAAGTTAATTTGGTAAACTGCAATTTCCGAAAAAGTTAAATAAATAAGCGGAAAATTTAAAATAAAATTTCATATAGTGTCCGACAAAGACTCCTCTATATGTTCAAGCGCTCAAGCCCCACGGGCTTTTACTTTTTTTCTGCAGCAAAAAAAGTAAATAAAATACCTCCGCCTTAGCGAATTTAGTAAAAATCAGATTCATTGTCTGAAATCCGGAAACTTGCTTCGCTCAAACAGCCCGGATTTTTTAACGCCAATTTATCTGATTTTATTAAGGGAAAATCGCTAAGGAGGAAATAACCACCAATAATAAATTGTGTACTATCAGCCTTGATATTATTGTCAATTTCAAGACTTAGTTAGAATTTAAGTCGGGCCAGTGGCGCAATATCCTGTCCACAAAACTGGCCGGCAAGATATTTATAATATCCTGTTATGGCAATCATGGCAGCATTGTCGGTAGTAAACCTTAGTTCAGGAATAAAAATTTTCCAATGGTGTATTTCAGAAAGTTCTTTGATTCTAATTCGCAATCCGTTGTTTGCTGACACTCCACCTGCGATTGCAATATTATTAATACCGGTATAATGCGAAGCTCTAATAAGGTTTTCTTCCAAAATTGAAATTATTGAATATTGCAGCGATGCACACAGGTCATTTAGATTTTGTTCAATAAAAGCAGGATTTTCTTTCAATCTGTCTCTTAAAAAGTATAAAAACGATGTTTTTAGGCCACTAAAGCTAAAATCAAAGCCGTTTACTACCGGTTTTGAAAATTTAAAAACAGCCTTCCCATCTTTGGAATATTTATCAATCCAGGGGCCGCCTGGATAAGGTAAACCCATAATCTTGGCACACTTGTCAAATGCTTCGCCTGCTGCGTCATCTAAAGTTTGACCAATAATTTCCATGTTAAGGTAATCCCTTACAATTACAAGCTGTGTATGTCCACCTGATACAAGCAAGCACAAAAAGGGAAAATCGGGAGACAAATTCTCTGACTTTTCTTCTTTAATAAAATGAACTAAAATATGGGCTTGAAGATGATTCACTGCTATGAGGGGGATGCCGGCAGCAAGAGCGAAGCCTTTGGCGAATGAGGTTCCGACCAGAAGCGAACCAAGCAATCCGGGGCCGAGGGTGAAAGCCACAGCAGAAATATTATTTTTTGACAATCCTGCTTCTTTCAATGCCGTGTCAACAGCAGGAATAATATTTTGCTGATGCGCCCTTGATGCAAGTTCTGGCACTACTCCACCGTATGCTTTATGAATTTCCTGGTTCGAGATAATATTTGATAATACGTAACCATCTTTAACAACTGCCACCGAAGTATCATCGCAAGATGATTCTACTCCAAGAATTACTAAACTCATACAGTTACATTATAATATATTATTGAACTATTTTTAGTTTCTTTGCGTTTGATACTAAAAACCCAAAATTATCAAAAAAAGATACAAAATACTGATAATTTTTGCTGCGGTAATGATGATTTTACCGCTGAGTGCTTATTTTGTTATTCAAAACAGCAAAATTCAAACCTATTTAACCCAATATGTTGCCAAAAGGATTTCGAAACAATTAAACGCCAAAATTAGCATTGGCCAGGTGAATTTCACTTTTTTTAATCAATTGCTCCTGAGAAATGTTTATATCGAAGATCAGACGGGAGATACGCTTCTTTATGCGAACAGGGTTAACTTAGGAATTAAAAGTCTTAACAGAACAACAAGACAAATAGTTTTTAACAGGGCCATATTGCGAGAGGCCGCAATTAATTTAAAGCAGGATTCTTCAGGTATTTCTAACCTGAAATTTATAATTGATGAATTAAAAGCCCCCGAACCAGCGGAAGAAAAATGGAGGGTCAGCTTTGGAAAAATTGAAATACAGAATTCAAAATTTTCATTTTTAGATGCTTACAGTGTTGCCCAGGACACTGGGGCGAACTTTAAAGATATTGATATTACGAATCTTGATTTGGTTATTAACCAACTCCGTTTCGATGGAGATACAACTTTTTTTAATTTAAGTCATATTAGTTTTAGGGAAAAAAGTGGTTTTGAGCTCGTACATCTTTCTTCAGAAACCAGTTTGAGTTCCCAACACATTAAACTTAATGAACTGCAAATTGAAACATCAAATTCAAATCTTGATTTTGGGCACTTACGATTTAATTACAATGATTTCAGTTCTTTCAAGGATTTTATAAACAGTGTGACTATAAATGCCCATTTTCATCAGTCGGATTTGCACATGAATGATTTAGCTTATTTTGCTCCCCGGCTCAGTGGTTTTTACGAAAACATTAGTTTAAGGGGAACAATAAGGGGGAGAGTAAGTAATTTCAAGGGTGAAAATTTTGAAATTAGGATAGGTCCTGAAACATATTTTACCGCTGATATTAATCTCATAGGTTTACCCAAATTTGAAAAAACATTTATTTTTCTCGATCTTTTAAATTTTACAACAACTGTAGCTGATTTAGAAAATATCCGTATTCCGGGAGCTTCTCAGGCAAGAATTACATTACCCGAACAATTTAAACATGCCGGAAGACTAACATATGAGGGGAAATTCACAGGATTCATTGATGATTTTGTTGCCTATGGAAGGCTTACTTCAGACCTGGGTGAAATATCCACTGATTTATTAATAAGACCCGACAAGGATAACCGGCTGCAATTTCAGGGAATGGTTCAAACCATGGATTTTAATATTGGCAAACTCCTGGATAATCAGGATTTGGGTAATATAACATTAAACGCACAGGTTAATGGAAATTTTAATGAACGAACCGGAATAGAAGCAATATTGGAAGGTACAATACAAAGTATTGATTTTCTTAATTATAATTATCGGCAAATAACCCTTTCCGGTGGGCTGTCTGAAAGAAAATTTGACGGTGCTTTATCTATCGCCGATCCAAATGTAAATTTCCAATTTTTGGGAAGAGTTGATTTTTCAACTAAAATACCCCAGTTCGATTTCTCAGCCCAAGCATCGAATGCCCAGTTATATAAACTAAATATAGACAAATCAGATCCGTTAAATTCAGCCACTTTTCTGGTTACAGCAAATTTTACAGGAAACAACTTAGACAATGCCGAGGGGAATATAAAAATCCTTGAATTTAATTATCTGAAAAACGGTATCACACTTAAAGTTGAAGACTTATCTCTAACTGCCCTCACAAAGGAAAACGAAAGAGAGATTAGTCTTAAATCAAATTTTTTGGATGCCGAAATAAATGGAAACTTCGAATTTGCCACTTTGGGCTATTCAATGTCTAATTTGATATCAAAAATTATACCCGCCTTATCAGAAAACAACTCTATGGCATACCTGGCAAATAATAATTTTGATTTCATTTTTCGTTTTAAAGACACCAAGCAAATTACTGAAATTTTTTTCCCGTGGTTGGAAATTTCCAAAAATTCGTATTTGTCTGGCAGGTATTACCCTGAAAATTTTGATATTTCCCTTAATGGAAATTTTGATACACTTAAATTGGCAAATAATTCTTTCGATGAAATTACAATTCAATCAACTACAGTTGATAGCGTTTTCAAAATACACTCAAAAAGTAAACAGGCTGTTTTACTGAATGGTTTTCATCTCCATAATTTAGCAATTAATTCAGTTGCTGAAAATAACAATATTGGGATTGAATTAAATTGGAGTAACACTGGAAGTGTAAAAAACCAGGGTGATTTTATAGCCAGCGTCAACATTGAAAAACAGGATAACTCCAATATTCCCTTGATAAATGTATTAATCTCTCCTTCAAAAATTACTCTTGCTGACTTAGTATGGCAAATTTCGCAAAGTACTTTTTTAATTGACAGCACAGCAATTACAATAGGCGACTTTATGTTCAGCAATCAAAGTCAGTTTCTTAAATTATATGGAAAACTTTCTGAAGACCCATCAGACGAATTAAACTTACAGTTAAACAATATAAACCTCGACCAATTTGATTTACTTTCAAAAACCAAAAAATTTGCAATATCTGGGATAGCCCATGGAAATGCAAAAATTTCTGGTGTGTATAATCGTCCAATGCTGAATTCGGAGTTCTCTGTTGAAAATTTAATTGTTAATTCCGAATCTTTGGGCAATATGAATGTTGAATCTTCATGGAATTATGATGCTAAAGCTATTAATTTAACGGCTTTCACAGAAAAAGATGCCGATCGCCTTTTTAATCTTTCAGGCAGCTTTACACCGCACAATGAGAAACTAAATTTTCATTTAAGCCTGAATAAATTCAACACCAGAGTATTTAATGGTTTACTCGACCAGGTTTTCACCGACATTCGTGGTATAGCCAGCGGTAATGCAAGTTTAAGCGGAACTCTAAAAAATCCTATAGTAAATGGCAATATTTCTCTTCAAAAGGCATCATTATTATTTCCTTTCCTGAATACAAGATATTCATTTACTCATACTGTTGAATTAAGAAACAACAACATCATTTTCAACAATTTAAAATTAAATGACCCCGGAAATAATCAAGCCATTTTAAATGGGTCAATAAATAGTAATCATTTTCGCGATTTTTACCTGGATTTGTCCATTAACGCCCGGGATTTTTTAAGTTTGAATACAAATGAAGGTTTTAGGCAACCCTTTTACGGGCGGGTTTTCTCTACAGGAATAATAAAAATTACTGGCCCCGCACAAAATATTACAATGGATATTTCTGCCAGAACCGAAAGGAATACCAGATTCTTTATCCCATTACAAACCGGTGGAGAAGTAAATGAGGTAACATTTTTAACATTCGCAGGTAAACCTGGCACTACAGCTATTTCCCAACCCACCTCTGAAATAAATGTTTCGGGAATCCAGTTGAATTTCGATTTAGAAATTACACCCGATGCAGAAATTCAGATAATTTTTGATTCCAAAATCGGAGACATCATAAGAGGAAGGGGTAGCGGGAATATAAATTTGGAAATCAATACACTAGGAAGTTTCAATATGTTTGGCGAATACATTATTGAACAAGGAGATTACTTATTTACATTGCAAAATGTAATTAATAAAAAGCTGGAAATTGAGAGAGGAGGAAGAATTGTCTGGAACGGAAGTCCTTATGATGCAAATGTTGACCTGCTGGCAATTTATCGTGTTCGAGCTCCTTTAAACGAACTTTTTCTTGATAATTCAGAGCAATACACTAGAAGGGTACCCATTGAATGTCAGATACAAATGAATGGAAGATTGATGGCTCCAGACCTTGTATTTAATATAGATGCTCCTACTGCCGATTCTGAAACTCGCAGAAAATTACAACGGGCATTAAACACCGAGGAAAAAATCAACCGGCAGTTCCTTTCATTGCTTGTAATTAATAATTTTCTTCCTGAAATGGATTTATTTACCGGATTGGAAACCGGTAATACAATAGGTATGGGAGCTACAACAGCCGGTGTAACAACAGCCACCGAGTTTTTTTCAAACCAGCTTAGTAATTGGCTTTCACAAATGAGTAATGATTTTGATATTGGGATAAACTACAGGCCAGGCGACGAGGTAAGCCCCGAAGAACTTGAGGTAGCATTATCCACACAGGTTTTTAACGATAGAGTAAGCATAAACGGTAACGTTGATATGACAGGGAGTCAAACTCATGCGAGCAACATTGTAGGAGATTTTGATGTGGATATAAGGCTTAACAGAAGCGGGAAAATACGACTTAAGGCATTTACGCGGGCAAACGACCAATTACGATATCAGGTTTCTCCTTATACTCAGGGTATAGGGCTATTCTATAAGGAAGAATTTGATTCATTTAGTGAACTACTGCGACAATACTGGAGGTTCGTCACCTTTCAAAATAACTCCAGAGAAGAAGAAGGTACACAAGTAATTATTGGTGATACAATACCTTAATTTTATAAGTGCAAACCTGTTTAATGAAAATGTCAATCAATTTAATGTATTTCGATAAAAATTTAAAGTCCATCAAATAAAAATATTTAAAAAAGTGTTACGTTTTTAATAAATTCGCTCAATAATAAAATTGTTTTAATTATGAATAACTTGTTTTTACTGCAAATTACACTTCCAGCAGGAGCTGGGAACCAGGTCGCCGAAGCCGGTCAACTTACAATGTCCTATTGGGAATTAGCCTTTAGGGGGGGATGGATTATGATCCCTATTGCTTTTCTCTCGGTAATAGCAGTATACATTTTTTTTGAACGCTTTTTTGCAATAAAAAGAGCTGAAAAGGTTGATGTGAATTTCATGAACCGCATTAAGGATTACATTCACAACGACAAATTAGATTCAGCTCTGGCATTGTGTAGATCAATAAACAACCCTGTGGCTCGCATGATCGAAAAGGGAATAAGCCGCATTGGCCGCCCGCTGAATGATATTAATACTGCAATTGAAAATGTGGGAAAAATGGAAATTTATAAACTGGAAAGAGGGCTTCCTACTCTTGCAACAGTTGCCGGTGCAGCGCCTATGATAGGCTTCCTTGGAACAGTTATGGGAATGATCAGGGCTTTTTACGATATGTCCATGGCTGGAAGCAATATTGATGTTGCTCTGCTTTCTAACGGTATTTATACTGCGATGGTAACCACTATGGCCGGTCTTATGGTTGGTATTGTTGCCTACCTTGCCTATAACGCTATGGTAGCAAAAGTTGAAAAGGTTGTTTTTAAACTGGAAGCAAGCACAACCGAATTTATGGATCTTTTAAATGAGCCTGTAAAATAATAATACTAACAACAAATGAGCATCCGGAGCAGAAATAAAATAAATGCAGGGTTCAGCATGGCCTCCATGACAGACATTGTATTCCTATTGTTAATTTTTTTCATGATTACTTCTACCCTTATTGCCCCAAATGCTTTGAAACTATTACTACCTCAAAGCAGGCATCAAACAATGGCTAAACCTATTACTACAATTTCTATAACTAAAGATTTGGAGTACTACATAGAAACAACTCAGGTAGAGTTTTCTCAAATTGAAGGAATACTGCGCCAAAGGCTGGCTAATGAAACAGAACCTACAATTTCTCTACATGTTGATAGAAGCGTACCAATGGAACAGGTTGTTAATGTAATGAATATTGCTAAAGACAACCAATATAGATTAATTCTTGCAACTAGTTCACGATAAACATGCACGAGCGCATTGAGGAAAATAACAAAGGGCTTATTGGAACCATTTTATTTCACATGGTTATTGTCCTTATTATTATTTTTCTTAACCTAAGCACACCTTTGCCATTACCTGAGGAGGAAGGAATATTAATAAATTTTGGCACCGAACAGGAAGGCTTGGGGTTTAGTGAACCTTTAATGCCAATTACTCCTCAAGCACCTGCAACAGTTCAGCCTACACCTTCCGAAGAACCTGATTTTATAACACAAGATATAGAAGAGGCTCCTTTTATTCCTCCACCAAAACCACAACAAAAGGTTGAGCCAGAAAGAGAGAGCGCAAAAACTCCTGAAATAACTGAAGTAAAACCAGTTGAACAGCCTAAAGTAGAGGAAGTTGCAGAAAGACAGGTAAATCAGCGGGCACTGTTTCCGGGCAGAACAACCACCCCAACTGCCAACCAGAGCGAAGGCGTTACTGCCGGAGCAGGCAATCAGGGTAATCCTGTTGGTGCACCTGAATCAGGCAGCAGAATTGGTACCGATAGTCACGGAACTGAAGGTGTATCATTTAGCTTAACTGGCAGATCGTCACTGGTATTGCCAAAACCCGTATTTGATATTCAGCGCGATGGCATTGTGGTTGTGGAAGTTACAGTGGACAGGAACGGGAATGTCACACATGCGATTCCCGGGGTAAGAGGGTCAACTACCATTAATGAGCACCTAATGAACGCAGCCAGAAACGCCGCTCTGAGATCAAAATTTGATGTTAAACCCGATGCTCCGACCTTCCAGAAAGGAACAATTACTTACCACTTTATTCTTGAATAAATTTCAGAAAAACAGATCGAAAAAACCAATTAGTTTAAGAGCCGAACCTAAAATTGTTATAAGAAGAACATACCAGATAAATTCACTCCCCCATTTAATTGCCCATTTTGAGGCAATGTAGGCTCCTATAATGTTTCCAAGTGCTAAAAACAATCCTAATTTAAAATCTACTTGTGAATTGAAGATAAAAACAATAAGGGCAAAAGGGGTGAATAATAATACTATCAACACCTTTATAGCATTGGCTCTCACAAGTTCAAACCCTGAGCCTATAACTAAACCGGCAAGCAGAAAAAAACCAACTCCGGCCTGAATAAAACCACCGTAAATACCAATAAAAAAGAAAATAATAAATTGCAAAAACCCCGGTTTGGCTTTTATCTCGCCACTTTTTGATTTAATCCATTGTTCCGGTTTAATTAAAACAAGAAAAAACATAAGAAAAAGGAAAACCGCGATAACGTTTTCCATAGTTTTCTCATTTATGCTAATGGCAAGCTGCGCTCCAACAATAGAACCTATAACAGCAGGTATCGACAACCACAATCCATCTTTCCATTCAAAAACCTTATGCTTCCTAAATGTTCCTGCAGCAACCAGACTTTGCAACAACACACCTATGCGGTTTGTTCCATTCGCCACATTTGCCGGTAAGCCCATAAACATGAGTAAAGGTAATGACAAAAATGAACCGCTGCCGGCAAGGGTATTTATAAACCCGACAATTACTCCTATAACAACAACCAAACCAAGTAACCAGTAACTATGCTCCATATAAATTTAAAACGGGTTTACTAAATAAAATTCAATTACAACCAAAATCTGACACTCAAAATCAGGTGAATAAATAATTCCGGAGTATTTCTGATAATTTATTTCTTTGGCGGAATCCCTCCTAAAAATTAAATCTTATAAATACTTTAAGCCGCAATTAAAATCGGGGAATCAATTTTGTTCAAAAATGTAGCGTAAATGTAAATCACTTTAACCAGAATCGAATTATCTTGATTACATGCAATTCAGGATAATAATTAATTGTGAACCGTCGACACTTAGTGAATTTGTATAATCACCGGAAATTAAAAAATTGCATACTTAATGAAATATTAAATTGATTACCAGTTATGTGTTTTAACAATAAGTTATTATCGGGCTTATTAAAAACTCTCTCCTAATAAGCAAATTTTGGAAAATCCTTCATTAATTTATTGACTTTTTCCTTTGCCGATTTTATTTCTTTTGGGTTGTCTATATTAACAATTACATAATCAAGCAATTCAACTATTTGCTCCATGTGAACTTCTTTCATACCCCTGGTAGTAACTGCAGGGGTGCCAACTCTGATACCCGAAGTTTGGAAAGGAGAGCGACTATCGAAAGGAACCATATTTTTATTTAGTGTAATATCTGCCTCAACAAGTATATTTTCAACCTGTTTTCCTGAAATATTCGGAAATTTGGTTCTTAAATCAATTAGCATACAGTGATTATCCGTTCCATCAGAAATCACCTTGTACCCTTTGTCAATAAAAGTCTTAGCCATTACAAATGCATTTTTCTTTACCTGCACCATGTAACTTTTGTAACTGTCAGTCAGTGCTTCACCAAAGGCAACTGCTTTGGCGGCAATAATATGTTCCAGCGGGCCGCCTTGTGTACCCGGAAAAACCGCTGAATCTAGGATTTGAGACATCATTTTGATTTCCCCCTTTGGTGATTTCAAACCCCAGGGATTCTCGAAATCTTTACCCATAAGAATAATGCCTCCTCTGGGCCCGCGCAGGGTTTTGTGTGTAGTAGAGGTAACAATATGTACATGCGGAAATGGGTGATTAAGCAGATTTGTAGCGATTAAGCCTGCCGGGTGGGCAATATCGGCCATTAATAAGGCTCCGCACTTGTCGGCTATTGCTCGCATGCGTGCGTAATCCCAGTCACGGGAATAGGCAGAGGCACCGGCCACTATAAGTTTCGGCCTTTCCCTCATGGCATACTCTTCCATCATTTCATAATCTATAATACCTGTTTCCTTCTTTACTTCATAGGCAACTGGCTTATAAAGTATTCCCGAAAAATTAACAAAAGAACCGTGAGTCAGGTGACCTCCATGAGAAAGATCGAGACCTAAAAATGTATCGCCCGGCTTTAAAACAGCAAGCATTACTGCAGCATTTGCCTGTGCGCCGGAATGTGGTTGTACATTTGCCCATTCAGCATTAAACAATAATTTTAACCTGTCTATGGCAAGCTGCTCAACCTTGTCTACTACCTGACATCCTCCATAGTAGCGCTTGCCCGGATATCCCTCGGCATATTTATTTGTAAGGCAAGAACCCATGGCTGCCATTACCTGGTCGCTTACAAAATTCTCTGAAGCAATTAATTCTATACCGCATAATTGCCGGTGGTCTTCTTCCTTAATGAGGTCAAAAATTAATTTATCTTTTTGCATAAATTTATAATTCAGGATAATTACTAATTAGTTAATTATGCTCAAAAATATGAATAAATAATTTTTGTATCAAACTAATCATTGATGTTGTGCAGATATAAAAGTGTAGCTGGCAATTTTTAAAGCGGCATAGGTTAATTAATTAATAAATCTACCCATATTGAAACCCGTACCAAAAAACACCGCAAAAAAATTATTAGTTTTATCGGACTGAAACATCTGAAATTCGTACATCTCAAAAAAAATAATGAAACTTGAATTTGAAAAATTTACCCTGAATAACGGCCTGCGGGTAGTTTTACACAGGGACACTTTAACCCCTTTGGTTTCAATTAATCTGCTGTACGATGTTGGCGCCAAGGATGAAAATCCGGATAAAACTGGGTTTGCACATTTGTTTGAACACCTCATGTTTGGTGGCTCAAGGAATATACCCGATTATGACACTCCATTGCTTTTTGCAGGAGGCGAAAACAATGCCTTTACAAATAACGATTACACTAATTACTACATAACCCTTCCGAAACAAAATCTTGAAATCGGGCTTTGGCTTGAATCAGACAGAATGCTGGAACTTGACTTTTCGCAAAAGAATCTCGACATTCAAAAAAGCGTGGTAATCGAAGAGTTTAAACAAAGATATACAAATCAACCCTACGGCGATATATGGCTGCTTTTAAGGCCTTTGGCCTATAAGGTTCATCCTTACATGTGGCCAACTATTGGTAAAAGCATTAACCATATAAAGAATGCAAACCTTAAGGATGTAAAAGATTTCTTTTTTTCGCATTATGCCCCCAATAACGCTATACTCACTATAACAGGCGACATTCATTTCGATAAAACACTTCGGCTTGTCGAAAAATGGTTTGCCCCGATAGAAGGCCGAAATGTCCCAAAAAGATTTTTACCCGAAGAACCAAAACAAACAGAAGCAAGATTTTTGGAAGTGAAGAGGGATGTTCCTTACCATGCTATTTATAAAACCTACCACATGGGTGGAAGACTTAGCCCACATTTTTACGCAGCCGATATGATGACCGATATTTTGTCTTCGGGCAAATCTTCACGGCTGTACCAAAGCTTAATTCATGAAAAAAGAATTTTCAGCGAGGTAAATGCTTATATTACCGGAGATATAGATAATGGATTAATAGTTTTTTCAGGAAAAATTATTGAAGGAGTACCTATTGATAAGGCCGAGGCGGCGATACAGTCCGAAATTGATGCGATTTTGGAAAAGCCTGTTGAGGAACTGGAAGTTCAAAAAATAAAAAATAAATTTGAATCAAAAATGGTTTTTTCCCTTATCAATGTTCTTAACAAAGCAATGGAACTCTCATATTATGAATACCTGGGAGATGCTGAGCTAATTAATTCGGAGTTGAGAAAAATCGGCGAAGTAAACTCATTAAATATCAATAATTTAGCCAGAGAAATTCTCAGAAAAGACAATTGTTCTACATTATATTACATTTCCGATAAATAGCTTCAACCTATGCTTAACCGTACAGTGCAACCCAATTCTATTGAAATTGATGAAATACGATTACCCGAATTAAAGGAACACTTTTTGAAAAACGGGCTAAGGCTATTATTAATTAATGTCCCTGGCACCGACATACTTCGAATAGAGTTTTTGTTTGACGCAGGAAGCTGGTATCAGAATAAAAACATGGTTGCCTCGTCTGTTGCATCGTTGCTATTAGATGGCACAAAGCAAAGATCAGAAAAAGAAATAGCAGAGACCATAGATTTTTACGGAGCATTTATTGATCTGGGTATAGATCATGATAATTCATGGCTGGTATTATATACTCTTACAAAATATTTAACTCAGTCACTTGAAATAATAAAAGATGTTTTGGTTCATTCTTCATTTCCTGAAAAAAACTTTAAAACCTACCTCGGAAAAAGGAAACAAAGCTTTATTATTGAAAACAAGAAAATTAACAATATAGCTAAAACAAAATTTTCTGAAGCTTTGTTCGGTACAGGTCATCCTTACGGAAATACCTTAGTTGAAAGCGATTTTGACCTGATACAAAGAGATGAATTGATTGCTTTTTTCAAACAATTTTATTCACCTGCCAGTTGCAGGGTTTATGTTTCAGGTGCAATTGACAAGCATTTTCTTAATATTTTTTCAGAAAATTTCGGCAAAGATAATTGGAACAAAAATAATCCCTCTACGGCGCCACGCTATACAATTACAACCGATAGCAATAAAATTCACTTTATAAAAAAAGATGATGCTGTTCAATCGGCTATACGTATTGGCTGCCGTGTTGTTAATCAAAAGCATCCCGACTTTATTGGTCTGCAAATATTAAATACAAGTTTAGGCGGATATTTTGGTTCAAGACTCATGAAAAATATTCGGGAAGACAAAGGCTTCACATATGGTATAGGATCGGCAGTTTCAACCTTAAAGGAATCAGGTGTTTTTTTTATTTCATCGGAGGTAGGAAACGAATATTGCAGACCGGCAATTAAAGAAATTTATTTCGAAATAGAAAAATTGAAAACTGAAATAATTCCTGAAGTAGAATTTAACCTTGTAAAAAACTATATGCTTGGAGAACTTATGCGATCGGCCGATGGGCCATTCCAGGTGGTAGAAATATGGCAATCAATCATTGAACTAAATCTGGAAAATGATTATTTTAAAAATGTTTTTCATGAAATAAAAAATACAGAAGCAATACATATTCAACGGCTTGCAAATAAATATTTTCAAATTAATAATTTAATTGAAGTGGTTGTTGGAAAGTAATCACTACTGTCCGGTTAAATTCTAATAAAAGCATGAAATTGACTATAAAACCGATGTTAATAGAACACCTATTCCCTGGAGTTATTTCCGCATGAGGAAATTCGCTGTAAAGGCGTTATTTTTTGTTTGCTTTTTTTTGCGGTAAAAAAAAGTAAAAGCCTTTGCGGCTTGAACACAGAGAAGATATTTTGCCGGAAAATATTGATATAAATACCTAAAGTACTTTCAAAATAAATTCGTTTAATTTTAAAATGTAAAATAGTTAATTTTACATAATTAAATCAGGAATTCAGGTCATTATGCTTACTCAAACTGTAGATGAGATAAAAATAATTAACGAGCAATTTGAGGATTTGCTCGCAAACACTGGAAAGGTTAAAAGTCCTGAGGAAATAGCCTTAATCAGAAAGGCCTTTTTAGTGGCATCTGAAGCCCATAAGTATACACGCCGTAAATCAGGTGAACCTTATATTCTTCATCCAATTGCTGTTGCCAGAATTATATCGCACAACATAGGGCTGAGTACCAAATCGATAATTGCCTCGCTATTGCACGATGTAGTTGAAGATACCGATTATTCACTTGAAGATATAAGGCATAATTTTGGAGATAAAATAGCAAATATTATAGACGGGTTAACAAAAATTTCTGATTTATTTGACAAAAATTCCAATTTACAGGCCGAGAACTTCAGAAAACTTCTGCTCACGCTATCAGATGATCTGCGGGTAATTTTAATAAAACTTGCCGACAGGCTCGACAACATGCGAACGCTTGACTCACTTTCGGAAAATAAAAGGATTAAAATTGCCGGTGAAACACTATATCTTTTTGCCCCACTTGCGCATAGACTTGGACTATACAGTATTAAAACAGAACTTGAAGATTTAGCTTTAAAATATCAGCACCCCCGGGCATACGAAGAAATACTTCAGAAACTTAAGGATAGCGAAAGGAAACGACAGCTTTTCATAAACAAATTTTCCCTACCCATCATTCACAAACTGGAAAATCATTCAGTAAAATTCAATATTAACGGCAGACCCAAGTCAATTTATTCCATATGGAGTAAGATGCAAACCAAAAATGTTCCGTTCGAAGAAATATACGATTTATTCGCCATTAGAATTGTTTTCGAACCCAATCCGAATGTGCCTGAAAAGATTCAGTGCTGGCACATTTATTCATTAATAACCGATATTTATATGCCCAAACCCGACAGGATAAGGGATTGGGTAAGCACCCCGAAAACAAATGGATACGAAGCCTTACACGGAACCGTTATGGGGCCTACCGGGAACTGGGTTGAAGTGCAAATTCGAACAACAAGGATGGAGGAAATTGCTGAGAAAGGTTATGCTGCACATTGGAAATACAAGGCCATTACCCAGCAAGAATCAGAAGTTGATAAATGGCTGAAAAAAATACGGGAGATGCTCGAAAACCCGAATACCAACGCAATGGAATTCATAGATGAATTCAAACTGAATTTATTCTCCTCAGAAATATTTATTTTCACTCCGAAAGGAGAAATTATAACCTTGCCTAAAAATGCAACAACCCTCGATTTTGCATTTGAAATTCACAGTCAGATTGGAAATAAAGCCATTGGAGCAAAGGTTAACAATAAATTGGTTCCTCTTTCCCATATTTTAAAAAGTGGAGATCAGGTCGAAATTTTAACATCAGGTGTAACGCGTTCACAAAGAGAATGGCTAAATTATGTAATTACAGCCAAAGCCAAGACGGCCATCAAAAATTCTTTAAAAGAGGAAACCCGCAGCCTTATTGAAAATGGCAAAAAAAACCTCGAAAATAAACTTAAAGAACTTAATCTTCATCTGAATGCCCGAATTTTGAAAAAATTACTCAGCGGGTATAATGTAAGCAATAAAGAAGAGCTTTACAGTAAAATAGGTGGTGAAATTATTGTACTCGACAGCCTGAAAAAGGTTTTGCGTAAGAATACGAAAAGTAAACTGATTAGATATTGGGAATTGAGATTTGGTGGCGCAAAAAAGAAATCTCAACAAAAGGAGGATGATCATCAGTTAGATAATTTTGATTACACTACACCTCTTTTATTAGATGAAGAAATTGACAGGCCGGAAGAAACATACAAAATAGCCAAATGCTGCAATCCCATACCCGGAGACGATGTAATAGGATACAAAAGTCCTGTTGAATCAATTATAATTCATAAATCAAAATGTCCCATTGCCCTCCGATTGATGTCAAATCATGGGAATATGATAGTACCTGCCAAGTGGACTGCGCATAAAATCGTATCTTTCCACGCAAGGATAAGTTTTAATGGTATTGACAAGGTTGGAATTGTACATTCAATAACAAATGTCATTTCACACGACCTGAATGCCAATATCCGGAAAATTTTAGTGGAATCGCACGACGGAATTTTTGACGGTACAATAGACCTGTACGTTCATGACACCAAACATTTGAATAACCTTATTTTCAATATTTCTAAAATTAAGGGTATTAACTCAGTCAAAAGAGTTGAAATCACAGATGAACAATCCTAAATTTCATAATAAAGAGTCTTGAATATTTATTTTTTGTTTAAATTGCATAATTTTAAATTAGACTATTTATGACATGCATTGAAACAAAGGATACTGTTAAAAAATTATTTAGCGAGTATCTTGAAAAAAAGGGACTAAGAAAAACGCCAGAGAGATATTCAATTCTTGAGGAGATTTATACCAGGGAGGGACACTTTGACATAGAAAACCTCTACATTTTCATGAAAAACAAAAATTACAGGGTAAGCCGTGCCACTCTGTACAATACCATTGAATTGCTGCTTGATTGCAATCTTGTAATACGGCATCAGTTTGGCAAAAATATTGCCCAGTTCGAAAAGGCTCACGAATGCAAACAACACGATCATTTAATTTGCACCGATTGCGGATCAGTTACAGAATTTTGCGATCCAAGAGTTCAGGAGATTCAAAAAACTGCATCCGAATTAATGGATTTTAACGTTGCCTACCACTCGCTTTATTTTTATGGTGTTTGCAAAAGTTGTAGCCTCCAAAAACCAATTCAGTAAAAGTATTTTTAAATCAAAAACTGCTCATTCGGATATTATTTTTGATTTTACCCTTCCGTTATTTTCATCGACCCTTGTAAAGGTTCTTGATTATTTTATTATTAACTTGTGGCTTATTTCAAATAGGTAAATTAAGCTCAAGTGGTTTATTTATTAAACAATTAAATAATAAAGCACAGAAATTGCCTCTCCTTTGGGAGAGTTTTTATTGCCCGGTCAAATTACTTCAAAATAATCTAAATGCAGAAGCATCATTAATTTTCCCGGATTAAAATGAATGATTATTTTTAATTCCTTAAACAAAAAATATTTGCAAACAAAATCTGCCTGTTTTAAACAGTTCAAACTTTGGGGAAATAAAATCAGACACAAATTGGTCTCTTTAAACCTCTAAAAATAATTTAAAAAAAATGAAAATAGACGTATTGTTAGGCCTTCAATGGGGCGATGAGGGAAAAGGCAAGATTGTGGATGTACTTACCCCTGAATATGATGTTATTGCCCGGTTTCAGGGCGGACCAAATGCCGGCCATTCACTTGAATTCAATCACATAAAGCATGTTCTTCATACTATTCCATCGGGAATTTTTCACAAAAACAAATTGAATTTGATAGGTAATGGTGTAGTAATAGACCCGGTAATTTTTAAAAAAGAAATAGATACCCTGAGAAATATGGGTTTGACTCCCGAGGAGAATATTGTTATTTCCAGTAAAGCACACCTTATACTGCCCTCCCACAGAATACTTGATGCAGCATCTGAGGCAGCCAAAGGCGATACAAAAATCGGTTCAACATTAAAAGGTATTGGGCCAACTTATATGGACAAAACCGGAAGAAACGGGTTAAGAATAGGAGATTTATTACTTCCCGATTTTATTGAACGATACCATTTTTTAACAAATAAGCACAAGGAAATACTAAAGCAATATAATTTTACTTACAATCTGGCTGAATATGAAAAAGATTGGTTCAGCGGGATAGAATTTTTAAAAACTTTTCAAATTACTGACAGTGAATTTCTTATAAATGAACTTCTTAATAAAGGTAAAAAAATACTTGCCGAAGGCGCACAGGGAACATTGCTTGATATTGACTTTGGATCATACCCTTATGTAACCTCTTCCAATACAATTTGCGCCGGTGCCTGCACAGGCCTTGGAATTGCTCCAAACAAGATTGGCGAGGTATATGGAATAGTAAAGGCCTATTGCACAAGGGTTGGTAGTGGCCCATTCCCTACAGAGCTTTCTGACGAAACAGGTGAATTGATGCGAAAAATTGGTCATGAATTTGGTGCGACTACCGGTAGGCCGAGACGTTGCGGCTGGCTGGATTTACCCGCCCTGAAATATTCAATCATGCTTAATGGCGTAACCAAATTAATTATTACAAAAGCCGATGTGCTGAATGACTTCGATACCATAAAAGTGTGTACGGGATACAGGACTTTAAACGGAATAATTAATAATTTTCCGTATAGTTTGGATGAAAATATTGAACCTGTTTACACCGAATTAAAAGGCTGGAAAACAGACATTACCCAAATGAAGGATTTTAATGAATTGCCTGAAGAATTAATTAATTACATTGCTTTTATTGAAACCGAAACTGGAGTGCCTGTATCAATGATTTCGCTCGGCCCCGACCGTGTTGCGACAGTTTTTAAATAAAAGCTAAGGGAAACTGACAAAAAAACGATTTGCCGGCTTGCTGATTGTAATATTCGAAGTTCGGGTACGGTTTTAGTATTAATAAAAACACTACTGTCCGGCAAATTTTACTAATATCACTAAGTTTTAATTAAAATTTATTTTTATTAGAACGCCTTATATTACATGGGGTTATTTACACCTCCGGAAATTTTCGTTAATAAAATCAGATAAACTGGAGTTAAAAAATCCGGGCTGTTTGAGCGGAGCGAGTTTCCGGATCTTTGAAAATTTATCTGATTTTTAGGAAATTCGCTGCAGCGACGGCATGTTTTGTTTACTTTTTTTTGCTGTAGATAAAAATTAAAAGTCCGTGCAGCTTGAGCGCCTGACCAAAGAAAAGATTTTTTACCCGACAATATTGATAAATAAAGTGAAATATATTCATCGTATAAGAAAAATCATCGAAAAATCACTTTTTGAAATGCGGGTATTTCTACCATTTTACAGGTTTTCTTTTAACTGGCAAAGTCATGCAACGCGCTCCACCTCCGCCTCTTGGAAGTTCACTGCCTTCGAGGGTAATAACAAACTTATTAATATTATTGTATTTCACCCTGCCCTCGAGTATATCGCTTGCTTTAATTATTTCATAGCCATTCTTGTTCAATTCCTCCAAAGTATAAACATTTCTTTCGTAACCAATAATCCTGCCAGGAGCCAGAGCAAAAAAATTAGTGCCGCTATGCCATTGTTCCCTTTCCTGAATCCATAAATCCTTTTCTCCCCCGCAAACAATATGCTTAAGGTCCATACCCAGATTCCGTAATACCTCTACCAGATTTTTTTCCTCACTTATGCAGGAAACTTTCCCGTTCTCAATAATAACATGCACTGTTTGGTATTTTTTGGTGCGAAAAATCACAGGTTCGTATATCATACAGTCTCCCTTGTCCAATAAGGTAAATACCATATCAAGGTGAATAAACGACTCTGGGTGCAGCGGTAATTCCTGCAAAACTACATGTAACTTTTTATCTTTAATGTTTTTCAGATTTTCTAAAACGCTGTCAATTCCTTGAGTTGAGGTTCGGCCCCCATACCCAATAAGAATAATATCTTCGCGGGCAATCAACACATCTCCCCCCTCAATCATTATTGAATTATTATAATTTGAATCCTGATAAGGGTTGAATGTATTGGCGTTAAAAAATTTACTGTGTTTAAAAATCGCCTCCATAATTAACGATTCCCTTTCCCTTACCTTATTGGCCATTTTTGTAATCATTACCTGCTCAAAAATAGCTACTGCACTATCGCGGGTGAAAAAGAAATTATGAAGTGGAGGTAATGAATATCTTTCTTTACTTAGAAATTTTGTAAGGGTATTTTTCCTCAAAACTACTCCTTCAATGAGCATTTTTGCAAGTTCGGACGATGGCTGGGAAACAAGGTAAGCATGTAAATCGGAAAAACTCTCATTCGTACAAATTTTGGCAATCAGAGTCTCTTTTACTTCGTTGTTTGATAAAATTTCTTCAAGCAGGTCGCTTACTTCAAATACCTTTGTGAATTTTCTGAGTATGCCACTCAACTGGTTATATTCTTTCTGTGCTATAGAAAGGTTCAGAATATCACTGTACAAAGCCCGTTCGGCATTCTGAGGGGTCATATTCTCAATTTCATTTCCGGGCGCATGTATAATTACGGCTTCCAATTCGCCAATTTCAGAGGCTACTTCAACGTTAATCTTTTGGCTCATGAGCTATATAACTTAATAATTTTTAAAATTAATTGAAATCGGTTTTAACTGAAATCTTTGTCATAACAAATTCTAACATCAACAGGTCCTTTAATTGAAATTTCATAATAATTATTTCACTTAACAGCCCATGCAAAAATATTTCGGCATTTAAAGATTCAGAAAAAAAACAACAAGAAAAGGCACCAGTAAAGTAAGCACAATTCCGTTAAAAACAGCCTGAACGATATAAGCAGTGCCCGAATATCGGGAAATTACAGGTAATGCGACATCCATTGAAGTAGCGCCGGCTGAAACTATGGGAGAAAATCCACCGAAATACTTTACCATTAAAGGAGTAAGAATAATTGAAATAATCTCTCTGAAAATGTTTGAAAGCAAAGCTACCACAGCCAGCATTTCTCCTGATATTTTTGAAATTATCATACTGGACAAACTGTAGTATCCAAAACCAGAACCAATTGCAAATAATTCCTGAATTGAAAATCCGGAATAAATTATTGAAAGTATGAACATGCCCAAAAAAGTGCCAAAAACTGTTATTATGGGCAGCATTAAAATGGATAATTCCGTTTTACGCAAAATTTCCAACAACTCTTTGCTGCTTCCAAGGTTTAATCCTACAAAAAACATTAACAGAAAAAGAATAATGCCGCTGATGTTTGTACAAAAATTAAATATGTTGGGAAAATTGATTCCTGCAAATACGCCAAGTACAAACATTGCAAACAAAAGTAGACTGCCTTTCATTTCTTCCTTAAACTATAATTAACGTCTTATTTAAATGCGCATAATATTGTGTGTTCTCCATTAGTTTCACAAAACCTGCCCCAAATGCCAAACAACTTGCTTATCATTTCTTGCAAGGTATTAAAATATCTATATTGCGTTTTTTGCAAACTAATACTATTTTAAATATAATGTAATATTATATGTCGTTTATTGCATAATATATTATCAAAACCAAAATACTTCCGGCAATTGCAAAAAAGGCTATAAGTAGTGATTGTAAACCTATGTTCACTATGTTCTCAATAATTACGGCATTCTGCCCCACCGATAAGCCCAGGGAAAATAATAATAAGAATACGAGCGCAAAGGAGATCTTGCCTGTCCACTTATTTACAATGCTGTGTTTCTTAAGCAACAAGCCAATAATTATACCTGCCAGAAATATTCCTATTATAATAAACATTTTGTCAACGCCCTGTTTTAAAAGAAATTATATGAATTGTAACCCCTGTAGCAATGGCAAAAAGCATTAAACTTATCCATATTTTTGTTGCAAGAAAAAGCGCCGAATAACTTATGACCAGCCACATAAGTGTGAGAGAAGAGATTTTCACCTTGAGCGATATTGTGCGTTTTTGAATGTAATCACGAATAACTTTTCCAAAAACTCTGTGATAAATCAGCCAGTTATATAATCTTTCTGAACTTCGCATATAGCAGGCCGCTGCCAGTAATAAAAACGGCGTGGTGGGTAATAATGGCACTAAGATTCCTATAATCCCAAGGGCAAAGGAAAGACTACCAGCTAAAATCAAGAGCAATTTTTTGATTCTGGCAGATTTATTTAGCTTAAGTTTTTGATCAACAGTTAAGGCTTGCAGGTGCCTGTCATTTTTGGCGATGCGATCCGTCACAATAGGGTTTTTTTTTAGATTTTCCGCACCTGCAAAGATAAACTTCTCCATCATTAGGCAAAAGGTTCCCTTCGCTATCTGTAATTACAAAATTCCCTTTTACGTAAAGAGGGCCATCCTTTTTCACAATAAATTCGACGGGGATAATTTTTTCGGGTTCTTTCATATTCCTTAAATTTTATCCTGTATGCGAACCATCGCAATACGGCTGTTTGTGCGATTTACCGCAGGTACAAAATGATACCGTATTTGCCATTTTCAATTTAACACCATTGTCATGCGTAATTACAAAATTTCCCCGAACCATTGCAGGACCGTTTAATGATATTTCAATTCGCACTGGTTTAACTTCATAAGCATTATCAATATTTACTTCATTTGGTTCGTGTGGAATTGCAAATTTATAATTACCCGGAGTATTTTTTTTCACATCGTTCCATTCAAAAGTAAGTGCATTGGTTGGGCACTTCCAAATAACATCAATAATTTTTTCGGTTGTTGATCCCTGCATATCAATCCATGGCCGCTTACCGGGATTAAAAACTTCAATAAGCTTTTTATAACAATGAGTTGAGTGAATGCACTCATCAGGCATCCATATTACTGTAATTTCGTTGCTTGAATAGCGTTTTTTGATAGATCTCATGTAATAAATTTTTTAAAATTAAAAAAAAATCAGGTTTTTTTATATTTCAGCAAGTTTATAAAAACCAGGAATATTTAATTTTGCAATACAAATGCATAACTATTTATTGAATTAGGCACTTTACAAATAGGGTTAAAGTTCCTATCTTTACGCAAACTAGAAATTTAGCTATGGAGAAGATGTTTGAGAGCTTAACGATTTTTGAGTTTCAGAAACGATTTCCAGATGATAGGGCTTGTTTGGATTATCTTTGCGGACTGCAATGGGCATCAGGATTTGTTTGCCCCAAATGCGGTAACACTAAATATTGTAAAGGGATGAAGGAACATACACGTCAATGTACTAAATGCAATTACCAGATGTCTCCTACGAGCGGAACGCTTTTTCATAAGGTTAAATTTTCAATACTTAAGGCTTTCTATATTGTATATTATGTCAGTACCAATAAAAAAGGCATCTCCAGTACAGAATTAAGCCGCAAGCCTGGATTAAGGCAGAAGACTTGCTGGTTATTCAAGCAGAAAGTAATGCGAGCCATGAAGAGTAGTGGGAACAACAAAATGAAAGGGAAAGTAGAAGTTGATGAAACGGTTGTAGGTGGACAATAAGAAGGTGTAGTTGGTCGCAAAAACAACAAGAAAAAGCTTGTGGTGTTTGCTATTGAACGTCAAGGCAAAGGGATAAGTCGCTTATATGGTAAAGTCATAAAGCGAAGCAGTGCCAAAGAATTAGGGGCATTTATGAGAGCAGCAATAGATAATGAAGCCCATGTAAAAACGGATGTATGGGCAGGCTATAAGCCTCTAAAAAAGGACTTTGCAAACCTTATTCAAATGTCATCTGGAAAAAAGGGCGAAAACTTCCCAGACCTGCATAGGGCTATTATGGGATTTAAAGGATGGTTAAGGGGTATGCACCATCATGCAGAGCATTTACAAGCTTATGTAGATGAATATACCTACCGCTTTAACAGAAATTTCATGAAAGCCAATATATTCGAGAACTTAATTCACAAAATGGTCGCTTGCCAGCCTTGTACCTGTAAAATGATTATAGCCTAAATGCCTAATTCAAACTATTTATTTATTAAATTTAAAAATTATCGGGCAGAAAATTCGTTTAAATATTATGAAGTATCTCCTGGTTATATCATGTCTTTTTACCTTTTTGAGCAAAACTGCAATGGCTCAGACCGATTTTACAATATTACACCGTGGCATACCCATGCAGGTAATAATAGAAAACGGGGACACAATATTAGTTTCGAGTATCGAAGAAGTTTTTATTTTTTCAGAACCAGTTTTTAATAACAGAAGAGATTTCCGAAGGTACCAGCGATTAATTTATAACCTTAAAATAGTTTATCCATATGCAAAACTGGCAAGCAGGAAACTCGAGTCTGTGAATGCCCATTTTTTAACTCTTGAAAATGAAAGACAAAGAAGGGAGTATATTAAACAGGTGGAAATGGAACTTATGGCCGAATTCGAAGACGAATTAAGAAAGCTTACCCTTACGCAAGGAAGGCTTCTGATAAAATTAATTGACCGGGAAACAGGCAATACATCCTATGATTTGATTAAAGAACTAAGAGGTTCCTTCACAGCATTTTTCTGGCAGTCACTTGCGCGCTTTTTTGGCACGAACCTAAAAACCACTTTTGATAAGGAAGGGGAGGACAAATTAATTAACCAAATTCTTATAATGATTGACAACGGCCAATTGTAAAATATAAAAGTCCGACCGGTAAATTGAATTAATTTGTTAATTGTTTTCAGTCTATCATTTTCAAAATTGCCTTTACAACCGCATCGGCTCCCTCGGCAATTTGTACAATATTAGCATCAAGCATATAGCATGGGGTAGTAATAATATTATACTTTTCATCAATTATAATTTCACCGTGCGAAGTGTTTTTATGCTTTGCCCCCATTTGCTCAACTGCCTCAGCTGTTCCCTTATCCTGACCTATGGTTAGTTGAACTCCTTTTAAAATTTTAGCAAGAATTACAGGGGCAATACACAAGGCCCCAATTGGCTTGTTACTCTTAACCATTGACAGAATAGCATTTTCCACATCCGGGTTCACCGTAAAGTTTACCCCATCAAAAGCAAATGTGCTTAAATTCTTGGCGGCACCAAAACCGCCCGGAAATATTATTGCATCAAAATCTGCTGCCATAAAATCAGACAAGGGATTAATATTACCTCTGGCAATTCTTGCAGATTCTACCAGCACATTGCGGGTTTCGTTTAATTCTTCTCCCGTTAGATGATTAATAACATGATACTGAAGAATATCGGGTGCGAAAATTTCGTAAACAGCATTATTTTTAACTATTGCATACAAAGTAAGAATTGACTCATGAATTTCGGCTCCATCAAAAACGCCGCTGCCAGACAGAATAACTGCAATTTTTTTTTGATTTTTCATTGTATTATATTTATTGAATAACGGTTCACAAGTTACAAATTTTAGAGTTTACAAAAAAATGAAAAGAACCTTCGTAGCAATAGAAATAGCTCCAAATAAAAAATTGCTGGGCGCATACAATCATTTTACAAAAATCCTTCAAAAGGAAAATATCAAATGGATTGATCCTAATCTTCTGCACATTACCATTTTTTTTCTTGGCGAAACATTGGAAAATCAAATAATATCTGTTATGAGTGTTATAGAAAGTTCTGTTGCTGAGTTCAGAAGGTTTAATATTTTTCTTAAAGGTTGTTGGGTATTTCCTTCATTTTCAAAACCTTCTGTGCTTTGGTTTGGAATTGAAAAAAGCGTTGAATTAGGAATGCTAAATGGCTTAATTGGTAGTTCGCTTGAAAAGGAAGGGTTTCAATCGGAAAAAAGGCAATTTATGCCCCATATCACATTTGCCAGAATTAGAGAAATAAAGGAGAAAAGCAAGCTTCTATATCTTGTTGAAGTATACCAAAACACTGTTTTTGCGCAGATTGAAATAAATAAGTGTGTTTATTTTGAAAGTAAACTAACTCAATCAGGACCTGTTTACCTAAAATTAAAAGAAATTAGCTTAAAGTAATCAAATATTTCTTCCCTTAAATAGAATCAAAATTGTATAAATAATAATTTTGAAATCGATAAACAGCGACATATTATCAAGATAAATCAAATCGAATTTCAGCCTTTCCACCATTTGTTCAACATTGTGTGCATATCCGTATTTCACTTGCCCCCATGAAGTTATACCTGGCTTAACTTTAAACAAATGTGCATAGTACGGAGCTTTGAGGATAATCTGGTTTATGTAAAATTGCCTTTCCGGCCTTGGCCCTACAATGGACATATTTCCCATTAAAACATTAACAAAATTAGGTAACTCATCAATCTTGTTTCTTCTTAAAAGCCTCCCTAATGAAGTAATTCTCCTATCGTTTGCCGAAGATAATCTGGGACCGTCCTTTTCTGCATCAACAACCATGGAACGAAATTTATATATTCTGAAGGGTTTGCCGTACAGCCCGATTCTTTCCTGACTATATATTACAGGCCCTTTTGAAGTAATTTTTATAAGCAAAGCAATTATTATGGTTATTGGAAGAATAATTATCAATGCGAGTAGAGCAAATGAAAGATCAAATAAATGTTTGAAATTCTCCTGCCAGGAAGGAATAAGCGCCTGGTTTATCTGAATAAGTGGGCTGTTCATTATGGAAGTAACAGTAACACGGTTAGTCAGGATATCAAACATACCCGGAATGGCTTTTATAGTTATTCCCGGATAATAAAGTTTGTTGATTATTTTCTCAAATTTATCGTGCTCGGTTGTTTCAAGGGCAATAATTACCTCCTGCACACCAAAGGTTTTTATTACCTCGTCAGTGTTGTCAATGTGGCCAAGATTTTTTAGTACATTATCGGAAAAACAAGACCTGTTTCCATTAATTGTAATATACCCAACAAATTTGTTTCCCTCAAGTTTGTTTTTACTATTAATTT